>FUFK010077317.1_pt1 | contig 19958 bp, 19 predicted proteins | sample 1021851 | NCBI WGS metagenome assembly FUFK01 (sample SAMEA51879418, study PRJEB19060) | metagenome
TAAATTTCATTAAAATCCTTATTTGTTGAAACTAATTTTAAATCAGTATCTGAAATATCTACATTTATATTTTCATTATTATTTTGGATAGAATTTTTATTTTTTTTAGCTAATAATTTATACGTTTTATCTCCTAGATTTTTTTTAAGATTTCTGATTATTGTCGAATTAGTACATTTAAATTCCTTAGACAAATCCTCAATATTTGAACCATTCTTAAAACTATTAACTATGATTTCTTTCTGTTTTTCTGTAAGTCTCTTAGTCAAATTGGATTTAATCTCTTATATTATTCTAAATAAAATCTAATAAAAAAGGAATCTAGATAAAAAATGCGCATCAACAACAATAATAAATTCAAATAAAAATTACTTTGATTGTTTGTTACTTTATAGTCGGATATAATAGAGAGATGCTTCCTTAGCTCAGCTGGATAGAGCAACTGCCTTCTAAGCAGTGGGTCAATGGTTCGAATCCATTAGGAAGCGTTTTAGATCAGAAGAAAATGTCTATTAAGTATTTGCTAAATGGGAGGATAGCTTCTGATATTTATCATCTAAGGAATCTAATAGATTCATGGACAGAGGAAAGAAAGTTCCCTGAAATAATTAACGATTGTAATGAAATTAGAAAAGAAGATATCATAATAACTACTGGCTATCTAGGTCATTCTGGGAAGCTAATAAAGCAACATGACCCAAAAAAAATCTTAATTATTGATAATTCAATATTTCCCAAAAGAGGAGTTAAAAACTTTAGGTTACTTGATGGAAATTTAAAATCTTTATCTAAAGAATTTATTAGTTCTTATGAGGAAGAAAATTATTATCAATCCTGCTTAACTAAAATTAAAAAAGATTTCGCAAAAGAAATAACAATCTCTGAAGAATTTCAAAAGAATATTATTATTGAATTCCCTTGGTCCAAGCAGATTCTTAATTTAGCTCGTTTTTTAAATAATAATTACGTCAAGAATTTTGAGGAAAAAACAAATTTATTAAAGAACAAAAATGATGAAAAAGTTATTAAATTTTATAAGAGCGGAGCAATTTTATTTCTATCTCCTAACTCTTATCCAATCTTTAGAGCTCGAAAAATATTTAGAAGCAAAGAAATGTTATTCAATAACATAAAAAATTCTAGATATCTAATCTGTCCAAATAGTAGCTTAAGTTATCTTGCTTTTATTAATAAAAAAGATGTTTTAATATCTAAGTACAATCCATTTTATAATTGGGTTCAGGAAAATAAAAATTATACACATCTAAATAATAATGAATTAATACTGTCTTTATCTTTATATATTTCAAAAATAAACTTTAGTTTAAAAGAAATTTTTGAGTACATTGATCAAAAATTAGTGGGGAAATGATATGGATTTGATTGATCTTCTATTATCTATCTTAAGATTTAATAGATCTTCTATTTATAGAGAGCTAGTGGTTTTAGCCTCTATTTCTCAAAATATAAGAAGACCAAATAAAAAAAAATCTTTTAAAAGAAATTTTAGAAAAATTTATTTATATGCCTCATTATTTAAACGAATATTATCTATATACAGTTTAAAGAATTTATTAATAAAACTATTTTACAAAGAAAATAAAAAGATAAATAATGACTTACTAATAATCTACCCGAATGGAGATGAATGGATATTAAGAGGGTTAAGCAAAGATCTTAGTAAAGAACTATTAAATCAAAATTTAAATGTAAATTATATTCCTTTTAAAAAATTAAAAGACAATTTAAATTATAGAAATTTTTTAATAATAGGTGATGATCTTGTAAAAAATATATTAAGAGATTTTCCTTTTATTATTAATAAATCAAGTATTTACATTACCCATATCAGAACTATTTCTAAATATGAGGTAGAACAAATGTCTAGATTTAAGTATATTTTTTGCCAATCAAGTTTAGATCAGATGAGATTATCTTCCCTAGGCTTTCTTCCTGGAAGAGTATTTAATTTACCTGTCGGGTTTGATCAAAAACTTTTTATTAAAACCAAAAATGTCTTAGAAAGAGAATATGATTTTTTAATAAGTACTCCTTACAAAATTGATTATCTTGGATCCCATTATTGGCTTAGGAAAGGTACACCTTTGCTTGTAGAAACTATTAAAGAATTAGCATCAAAAGGTTTCAAAGTAATGCTTCTAGGGGATAATTGGAATGCATACAATTTTACAAGTACAAATATTAAAATTCATTCCCCAAGTTATGAAGAAAAAAGTTTTTACATTAATCAATGCAAATGTTACATAAATATATCACTGCTTGAAGGTGGGCCAGTAACTTTACTGGAGTCACTCGCATGCGGTTGCTTTTGCATAACAAAAAATTGTGGGCTAGCTCATCAATTATCTGAAGATTTCAAAGAAAATTGTAAATTAATAAAAAACTATAATAATAAGATAACCCTTACTAACGAAATTATTAAAAATTATTCTTCCTATCTTGAAAAGTCTTTTAGCAAATCATCTGATTACCTAAAGTTAATGGACTATACTTATGAAAATTTATCAATAAAACTTAAAAATATAATTTTTAATTAAATTAAATAAAAATAATAAATATGTATAAATCTCTCGATGAATATATTAATGATAATAAAGATACCTTAATAAGGTTGCATATTGGATGTGGATCAAAATATTGGGATCAATGGTGCAATATTGATGCCTATCCATATAATTCCTCTGATACACATAGAGGAAATATGAAGAACAAACCTGATATATGGGCTGATTTAAAAAATCTTTCTCATTCTAATAATATAGTTGATACTATTTGTACTCAACATGTACTCGAACATTTTTATAGGCATGAAGTCATTTCTATATTTAAAAATTTTTATAATTTATTGAAACCAGGTGGTGTGATAATTACCGAAATGCCAGACCTAAATGGGGTACTAAATTTAATCAAAATACTTCCCTTTAAACCATATTATCAAGATAAACATATTAAAAATAGAGACATAGTTACATCTCAACTTTATGGAGCCTCTTGGGAAAGTAATTCTAGAGACTATCCTTATCATAAATATGTCTGGGAGAGAGATGAGTTTTGTTCAAAATTAGAAGAAATTGGTTTTCAAATAGTTTTATCTACTGGTGCAACCAAATCACATGTACCATTCAGAGATATGGCAGTTATTTGCCAAAAACCTATTGCACCAAATAAAAAGATATTGAGTAAAAATTCCAAATATTGGAAGAAAAAATATGGTAATTTTTTATCTAGAATTTTTATCCAACTAAAGTCGATAACAAAGTTATTCTTATTGTCACTAAGGTAATTTTTAAGACTTATTTCATAGTTTTTGTCTAATCCAATTTAAACCTTTATTTAAATCAATTATTGGAAGTTTATTTAAATTATTATATAAATAATCAAAATTTAGATCTTGCAATTCTTTATGTAAGCAAGGAATATGAAAATTATTAGAATCTTTGAAAACTACACATTGTCCTCCATCTATTGCAATTATCCTAAAATCTATACCTTGAGAATTGATTAATTCATAAGCAATTTTCCATACATCACCATTCCAGTTAGTTTGAACTCTTGGAGTAAAATGCTCTTTCCAATCTCTAGGCACAAAATCATCCAAAACAATTACTCCTCCATCATTAATAACTTCTAATGAATTTAATAAATCTTTTTTAGTTTGAGCATAAGTATGAAGACCATCTAAAAAAATGAGATCAAATTTCTGATCATTTTCATCAAAAAACTGATCAGAAGTCAGCCGTAAATTTCCACCTATATCAGGATCAACTCCCACTTTATCTTTTAAAGATATTGCATTAAAGTTTTCATTAATAGAGCATCCTATTTCTAAATAAGCACATTTAATACCTTTAGTATGGCAAGCAATAATATAGTTTAATAAAGCAGTTCTATTAAAATTTACTGAATCCCAATCGTAATCTATCTTAAATTTAGAAGAATATTTAGAAAACTTTATCTTCATATATGAATAGTAAACATTGGAAGCTAAAGTTCTCAGAGAAATATTTAGGAATTTATTTCTTGCAATTTTAAAAGGATAATTTGTCAAATTTTCTTCCATTAACCTTAATCAAGTATAATACCTAAAAGTTACTAGAGTTCTAAATAAGATTTTTATGGAATAATATTAAATAACTCCAAATAAAATATACTTTTAAATTAAATTTTTTCTAATTTAATAAATAATTATGATTTACATGCCAAAATCATGCTTTTTTAACTTCACTTTTTAAAGATGAAAAATAATAAATTAATAGGCAAGATTTTTCTTAGCTTAAGAAGTAGGATCATAACTTTAATAAATAATAGAAAAACACCAAAATTAATTTATAAATTATTTTTTGAAAAATTTAGCTCTAAATATATAAAAAAAATAAAAATAAAAAATGGCTTTTATAGAATTTCTTATCTTTTTCCTGAAAAGAATTTGATTTGGCATTTTCCAAAAAATAATAGACAAAGAGGGAGTAAATGTTATCGAAAAGGATTAAAAGAGAGAGGCTTAGAATTAGCAAAAAGTTATAAAATAGATTGCTTAAAATTTGAAGAAGAAGATATAGTTTTAGACTGTGGGGCAAATTATGGTGATCTTTTACTTTATCTAGAATTTTTAAACATTAAAATGAATTATTATGCCTTTGAACCTGGCATTGAAGAATATAAAACATTAGAAGTTAATATGAAAAATATGAATACAAAAATTAAAAAATATACTTATAAATTAGGTCTTGGTAATTCAAATTCTATTAAAGATTTCTATTATTCTCCAGCTGATGGAGATTCATCAATAATAGAAATTGATTCTTTTGTAAAAAAAGTTCAAATTGAAGTTATAAAGCTTGAAGATTTTGTAAAACAAAAACTTTCCAACAAAAAAATCAAATTATTAAAACTAGAAGCTGAAGGAGCTGAACCTGAGGTACTAGAAGGCAGTAAAGAAATTTTAAAACAAGTAGAATTTATAGCTGCTGATTTGGGGCCTGAAAGAGGATTAAACAAAAATTGTACACTAACCGAAGTAACTAATTTCTTACAAGAACATAATTTTGTTATTCAAGAATTTGGATATCCTAGGATAACAGCCTTATTTCGAAATAAGGATTTAATTAAATAAAATTATTAATGAAAAAATTTAAAAAATTAATATTAATTTGGAATTTATTAAAAATAAATAGAGAGAAATATCTTTACTTACTCTTATTTTTTATGTTTATTACTGCTCTTGGTGAAGTTATTCCTATTTTCTTTATAAAACCTTTAATATTAAATATTTCTTCTCAAAATGTTGAAAATGGAATATTTGTAAATAAAATTTTTTCAAATTTTGATAATAATACAAAAACCATATTTTCTGCTTCAATTATAATATTTTTCTTATTTTTATTAAATTTAGCCAGGATATTAAATAATTGGTTTATCGCTCGATTTTCAGCATCAACGGGTACATTAATAGGTAAAAAAATATTTTCTAATCACATTCTAGTTAAATATTTAAATTATGAAATTGAAGACAGCAGCTTTATTATCTCTGCATTATCAACTCATTTAACTACTGCAGTTACATCATTTATTAATATTTTAAAAATCATATTATCTTCATTTATTTGTTCATTTATAGTGTTTAGTCTTTTGGTTGTAAATTTTAAACTTAACTTAGCCGCTATTCTTTTATTTGCCACATCATATTTAATTTCTTATGAGTTAATAAAGAAAAAACTAAGAAATAACTCACTTATAATTAAAAATAAGACACAGGAACAAGTCAAAGTTATTAAAGACTCGATAGGTGTCCAAAGAGACATAATTTCTAATAATCTACATAAATACTTTAAAGAGGAATTTTTCGAAGCAGATTGGCCTATAAGAAAGGCAAGAGGAGATAATTTTGCTTTAAAGCTTTTACCAAGGTCAATTATAGAGTTTTTTGCTTTTAGTTTTACCATTTGTATAGCTTTATTTTTAAGCATCAAAAATGGTGAAAGTGTCCTTGTATTTTCATATATTGGGACCTTAGCTTTTGGAATACAAAGATTGATGCCTTCAATGCAAACTATTTTCTCTTCATTTGCTTATATTGTGGGAGAATCAGCAAGCATAGATAATATTAATTATTTGCTAAAAAACAAAACTCAAATTCAATACAAGAATTTTAAGGATCCAAAAAAAATTAATTTTAAAAATTTAGAATTAATAGAAACATCTTTTAAATACATAAACAAAAACACAAAATATATTTTAGTTAATACTTTCTTAAAGATTAACAAGGGAGATAAAATTGCAATTATTGGTGAAAGTGGTTCTGGTAAAAGTACATTAATTGATCTTATTAGCACTATTACAAAACCTAGTAGTGGATATTTGCTGATTAACGAACAAGATATTCATTCAAAAAAAAATGAAAATCTTTTAATCGATTGGAGAGAATCTATAAGCTTTGTTCCTCAAACTCCATTTCTAGTAAATAAAACAATACTAGAAAATATTGCCTTAGGGTCAAATATTGAAAACATTGATAAATCGAAAGTAATAAATGCCTCAAAAAAAGCTTTTATTCATGAATACATTAACTCATTAAATGCTGGATATTATACAAAAATTGGGGAGAGAGGAATAAATCTTAGTGGCGGCCAGATGCAAAGAATTGCATTAGCAAGAGCGTTTTATAAAGAAAGCAATTTCTTAATATTAGATGAATCAACAAATTCCCTTGATAAAAAAACCGAATATAAGATAATTAAAAATATTACCTCTACAAAAAATAATAAAACTGTGATTTTCATAACACACAATTTTGAATTACTTAGTAATTTCTCAAGGATTATAAAAGTAGAAAATGGAAAAGTCCTTGAACAAAGTTTATAAGCTAATTAATTGGCTAAATATTATTTGCCAAGATAATTTAAATGAAGAAAAAATAATTTTTAAATATGGTTTTATTTTTTTTAATCTAGGTATATTTTTTCTGGCTTCTGCACCATTTTTTGGAACTATTTTTATATTAATATCAATATTTTTCTCTTTAATAAATTTCAAAATAAAAACTAATTTTAAAAACCCCACTAATAAGTTTCTTACTTTAAGCTTAATATTACTTTTATTAAATACATTTTTTTCTATTTTTTCTAAATTAAACAATTTTGAAGAATGGAATTTTAAATTAAATCTTATTAGTTTATTAAACTGGTTACCATTTTTTTTATGTTTTATTTTTTTACAGCCATATTTAAAAAATTTAAAATATAGAACTATACTTGTAAATTTGTTATTAATTGGATCCTTTCCTGTAATTTTTTCAGGATTCGCAGAATATTTCTTAGGATGGGATACTACATTAAAAACACTAAACGGTAGCATAATTTGGTTTTTTAAACCAATAAATGAAAGTAAAGGGATGAGTGGTTTATTTAGTAATCCTAATTATGCTGCTTCATGGCTAATAGTTATTTGGCCAATTGCTATAGGTGCTTTTCTAAGCAATTTAAAAGTTAATTTAAAGGGATTTATTACATTTATAACTTTAATTTTAGTTTTTATCTCAATTTTACTTACTAATTCTAAAGATACTTGGCTTGCATTATTTATTCCAATTCCTTTTCTAATAAAACTAGTTTTTTTGCGCTATTTAATTTTATTTTTATTCGTATTAGGAACAGTTTTTATACTTCCAAAAAATTATTTTTCAAAAATAAGTGAATATTCTATTTTTACTTTACTTTTTAAAAGTAATTTAGAGAATAATTTACAGAATGTTATAGATTATTTTCCCAGGTTGGATATCTGGAGGGTATCTATAATTGCAATATTTGAGAAGCCTTTCTTTGGATGGGGCGCAGCATCATTTCCTTTGATTTATAGCTTGTATAAAATGAATTTTGTCAATGATAAAATTCAACACAGTCATAACTTATTTTTTGAAACAAGCATAAGTTATGGATTAATTTTTTCAACAATAATATTTATATTATTTTTTAGATTATTATATGATTCTTGGAAAGTTATATTTAATAAAAATGGGGATTTAGTTAATAAGTCTTTATGGATGGCAACATTATTATTCATTATTAACCATATGTTTGATGTAACTTATTATGATGTAAGGCTAAGCATGATTTTTTGGATACTTCTTGCTTCTCTTGAGAGTATAATAAAAGAAGATCAGTTAACAAATAATTTAGAAATTAAATCAAATTGATTTTTTCTTAAGAATTTATCATAGGATTATATAAAAAACTTATGGTTAATACTAGATAAAGTGAATTACTTAAGTAAATATTTAATTGAAGAAGCANCTGCTATATCTTCTAGTGCNAAAAANNTAGATGATAAAGAAGTTAGTAAAGCATTAAATTTACTAGACAATTGCTATAAAAATAAATTAAAAGTAATCGTTTCAGGTGTCGGTAAAAGCGGTATTGTTGCAAGAAAAATTGCAGCTACATTTTCATCTGTAGGACTAACATCAATTTATTTGAATCCACTAGATGCTTTACATGGTGATATTGGGATAGTAAATAAAAATGATTTATGCATACTATTATCAAACAGTGGTGAGACATCCGAATTAATTGAAATAATTTCTCACTTAAAGTCTAGAGAAACTCAATGTATCGCTCTTACTGGAAACATTAATTCAACTCTTGCAAAAAAAACTGATGTTTTTTTATGTACAAAAGTTGAGAAAGAAATATGCCCACTTAATCTTGCTCCTACCGCAAGTACAACAGTAAGCATGGCAATAGGAGATGCCTTAGCATCAGCTTGGATGGATAGAAATAATGTATCCCCTGAAGAATTTGCTTTTAATCATCCGGGTGGATCCTTGGGAAGAAAATTAACTATAACAGTAAAAGATGTAATGCTTAAAAGAGAAATATTTTCTTCTTTGAGAGAAGAAAGTTCAGTATTCGATATTATTTCTCAAATGACACTAAATGCTATTGGCTGTTGTTGGATAAAGAAATCGGCAGAAGACTTTTCATTAGTTGGGATTATTACAGATGGTGATCTAAGAAGAACATTAGAAAAAACTGAANCAAAGTTTTGGGGGGAATTAAANNCNAAAGATTTGATGANNAATAACCCTATAACTATNAANCCAGATGTTATGGCTATNGATGCNCTNAATCTTATGGAAAAAAATNATAAGAAACCAATNAATNTTATTCCAGTTTTATCNGANAAANAAGAATTTCTAGGATTTCTGAGATTACATGATTTAATTCANAGAGGTCTNTAAAAATGTTTNTTAATATATTTTTTGAAGAAATAAAATGGATTNTTCTNAGNAANAAATTNAAAAANNTTAAGCTTTTAATTTTNGATGTAGATGGAGTNTTNACTGATGGATATTTNTNTTATGANTNCCAAGGNAACCAAATNAAAAGATTTAGTGTNAAAGATGGATTAGGAATCAGATATCTNCAAAAAGCTGGNTTAAATATCTGCATAGTTACTGGGGGAAAAGAAGATGTTATAAAAAAAAGATCTGAAGATTTAAATATTAAAAATATATATTGTTCCGTAGAAAATAAAAATGAAAAAGTCGAAATTTTGCAAAATGAATTTAAAGTTAATAAAGAAAATATCTTATTCGTTGGCGATGATTTAAATGATTTAACAGTTAGAAAATCTGTCGGGATATTGATAGCTCCAAATGACGCATCAAAAAAATTAAAAAGATATAGCGATGCAATATTAAAAAANAAAGGCGGTTGTGGTGCAGTTAGAGAACTTGCTGAGAGACTACTAAGAGGGACAAAATTGCTTAAATCAATCGAAAAAGATGGATTCTCGGAACTTAATAGTTAGATTAAATGAAAAAAATATATCATATTTGTCTTATAACTAGCTGCATTATACCAAACACAATTTCCGGGCCTATTACAAATTTCACAAAAAAAGAAAGGTTAATGCAATTAACAAATAATATTAACTATTTATTAAAAACATCCCTGTTTAAAAAGATATATATTATTGACCCATTTTTAAATTGTGAGGAAAAAATGAAAGAATTTACTTCTGATCTTTTTAAAAATGGGTTAATAAAATCAAAAAAATTAAAATTTTTAACATTCAATCCTAGCGAAAAAACAAAATTACAAATAAGAAAGAAAGGTAAAGGTTATTCTGAATTAGAAATGATAATTGAAGGTACTAAGAAGATTAATAAAGATAATGTTAATACATTAGTTCATAAAATATCTGGTAGGTATAAGATTCTAAACATAAAAAAAATAGTAAAAAAAAGTGAAGTTATCTTCAAAAATAAAAAACAATTATATTTACCTTTCTCAAGATTATTATCAAAATGTTTTACAGTGATCATAACTTATAAATCAGATATTGATCTTAAGTTATTCTTAGATTGTTTAAAAGATATTGATGATAAAAAAAATAAATATGTAGAACATTCTTTTTACAAAAATTTAGTTAGGAAAAAAGTTACATACAGAAATAACATAGTTCCTAAATTTGAGTTAATTATGATAGGAGGTTCTAAACAAGGCAGATATGGAATATTTAAACAATTAATAAATAAATTCTTATATGGTTATATGTAATGAAAAGTGAGATTATTTTTACCTCTTCTTATAGCTCTCAGTTAGGTGCGCTTATAAGTCTTTCTAAATATTTTAAAAACAAAGATTTGGAAAATCACTCTAAAAATATAATTATTTTTCATATAAGCTCTAAGGGTGACTCGAAGTGTAGATATTCATGCTTTGGCGATAATGGAAGAATTATATTAGGCACAAATTATAAAATAATGGTAATTAGAATTAATAGTATTTTAAAAAGATTAGTTTTATTATTTTTTATATCATCTTTAAAAATATCAGGTTTAAATAATGAATTAAGCATATGGGAACCAAGTCCTAATTGGCTAAAAAGATTATTTTATTATAAAAATATTAATTTAAACTTATTTAAAAATTATTTTAAAAATATAAAATTCTACGGAGATGGATTTTTATGTTTATCTCAAAAAAGTATTCCTTTCTGGTTGGATAAGGAAAAATTATCAATTGTAAATAAAAAAAATTTTTCGAAAAGCATTTTTTATTATTCTTATAGTTTAGAAAGCTCAATAAATAAAAAGCATAAATATATTCAAATAGAAACTGCCTATATTAAAAATATGTTAGACAAATTAACCCTGAATACAAAAAACATTAGAAATAGAAAATATAAAAATCTAATTATTTTTCCTTTGACAACGTTCTATGAGACTAATCGCTCTTCCTTAGAAGCAGAAATAAGTCTATATATTGATTATTTAGAGGAAAAAACAAATAAAAAAGTAGATATTATTTTGATTAAGCCTCACCCAGGAAATCTGGAAATAAAAAAACAATTATTAATTAAAAAACTCAAAGCTGAAAATTTCACAATCTTAAATTATGAATTTGAGAAAGAACAAATCATAAAATTACCATTAAAAATAATTCCCCTCGAATTATTATGCAGAATATTAATAAAAAAAATGAATATTAATGAAAAAGATATAAAAATAGCCCTTAATTCAAATGCTACACTATCTACATGGTATTTATTTCCAAAAATAAAATGTTTAAAACCTTTTGGTAAAAAACTTATTTATAAATATATTAAAAAAGAATTCACAAAAAAAAGAATAGTTCAAGAAGAAATCCTAACAAAGAAAATTTATAAAAATAACACATGAATTCTATATTAATTATAGTTCCGACAAAAAACTCTACTAAATATTTGAGTAAACTTGTTAATTCACTATTAGATCAAGAAGATCCTAATTGGAGAGTGATTTTTGTTGACTATAATTCAAAAAAATCTCATAAATATTACCTTGAAAATATATGTAAGAACGACAGAAGGTTTACTATTAAAAAACAAGTTTTTAAAACTGGTATATATGGTGCGCAAAATCTTGGATTTAAATTTTGCAATAATAATGAATGGATCCTATTTTGGGGTGCTGATGATTATGCCTCTAATAGAAAAGTTATTTCAAATATAAGAAGAACGATTTATGAAAACAAATTTCATGATTTAATAATCTTTAAAGGAAGATTTATAGATCTTAAAACTGGTAAAGAAAAATCAAAAAATCATTTCACAAAACTGAAAACAATTAATTTGCAAAAAAGCAAATATAAAAAACTTTTATTTTTTGGATTTAGACAATCACATCAAGGTACTCTAATTAACCCAAGATTAAATCTAAAAGATTTGAGATATGATGAAAAATTATATTTAGCTGCAGATCTAAATTTCTATCTAGATTGTTCAAATCAAAAGGAACTGATATCTAAAACTGTGAATACTAATATTGTAGATATTGGTATAGGAGGTATTTCAAGAAAAAAACATATTCAAAGATTTAAAGAAGTTATTTATATTTACTGGAAAACATTTAATTTCTTATTTTTTGTCCCATTCATGCTTAGATATATAAAATGCTTATAAGAATTTTTGGAATCACTACTCCATTAGGAGATTACCTTTATAAAAATGTCTTAAAAAACTTATATGAAAATATTAATTGTTACTCAAGATCAGATAAACGATATATTTTCTTAGATTTGAGTAATATAAAAAATCCGAATTTTAAAAAAGAATGCAACCATGAAGAAATATGGATTTTTTTATGTCCTATTTGGGAAATAGTAAATTTTTTACAAAACTTGATAAATCAAGAAAATTACAAAAAATTCCAAATAAAAGGTATTATTTGCTGCTCATCTAGCTCAGTTATAACGAAGAAATATTCATGGCATAATTATGATAAAAAATTAACTTCTACAATATCCTCTGCAGAACAAAGCTTGATAAAAATATGTACTCTTAATAACATATTTATTTCAATAATTAGACCAACATTAATTTATGGGAATTCTGGTTTATATAAAGATAACAATATTAACCGTATTTTTAAAATATGCCAAAAATTACCATTTATAATTCTCCCAAAAGAAACAGGAGAAAGACAACCTATACATATATCTCAATTATCAGCAATAATAAATAAAGAATTAAATCTTATAAGGTATTCAAAAGATAAAAGTCAACAATCAATTCTTAATATAGGTGGCGATGAGATTTTAAGTTATGAGATGATATTGAAATCCTTACTAATTAAAAAAAATATAAAAAAATCAATTTTGACTATAAATAGTGAATTTTTCTTTTTGATTTTATCACCATTATTAATTCTAAATTCAAGACTTTATAGTGAACTTTTAAGAATAAAAAGTGACCTATCAGGATTCCCAAAAAGCAATGAATATTTAAAAATCCCACCTAAAAAATTTAATGATCTTATTTAATTATGAATTTTTATTTTCTAATTTATTTAATTTTAATTTGCTTTTTTACAAATTTTTTAATCAAATATTCAATACCATTAATGGGAAATATATTTAAAGATATTCCTAATGAGAGATCATCTCATCAAAAAACAAAACTAAAAAGCGGTGGAATATTCTTTATTTTTACGATTTTAATTTCAAATATAATATTTATCACTATTAATGGCATCACAGAAATATCTCAAATAATATTTATTTGCAGTTTATTATCCCTAATAGGCTTAGCAGATGATTTATTTTGTTTAAGTTCTAAAATAAGATATCTAATACATTTAATATTTTCATTTTTAATTGTAAATACGGTTCATCCATTTTTAGTCTTTGACCAAAATTATATTACTCTGATAGCTTTAATATTTTTAGGAACAATAATTATAAATTTTATAAATTTCATAGACGGTATTGATGGTATATTAACTGGCTGTTCAATCCCTATATTAATATTCAGTCAAATAAATTATCCCAATATTCAAATCATAACTGTAATAGCAAGTATGATAGTTTTTCTAAAATGGAATTGGGATCCCTCTAAAATATTTATGGGAGACTGTGGCAGTAATTATTTAGGTGGTTTAATATTTTTTTGCATATTAAGTAATGGAAAATATCTTATTGACTTTAAAGCAATTTTTATAATTTTACCTATTTTATTAGATTGTTCTTGGTGCATAATAAGAAGATTTATAAATAAAGAAAATATCTTTATTGCTCACAAAAAGCATCTTTACCAAAGGCTTAATCAACATGGGCTTAGTCACAGTAATGTTTCCATAATTTACATTACATTATGTTTAGCAAATTTATTAATTGCCTTTCAGAATAATTTAAATATTTTTATTTTGATATCATTATTTGAATTTTTATTTTTTATATATTTGGATAAATATTTTGCTAAAAAATTTATTTAAAAATGAATTAAGTTATAATAAGAAAATAAGATTTGATTTCCTTGATAAATTTCTCAAAAGATATAGTTATCAAAACAATTGGAAATATAAGTCCAAATATACGTAAGGCCTTTCTAATATTTATTGATATTTTAGTTATACCTTTTGTTCTCTTTTTTGGTTTCTGGATAAAGCACGAATCTCCATTAAGTGAAGAATTTTTATCCACAATATGGATAATAAAAGCCTCACTTGTATTAGGAATTCCTCTCTATATTTTCACTGGACAATACAAAAGTTTAACTAGATATGTAGGGAGCCGGTCGCTATATTATCTAATATCTAGGAATTCCATATTAATTCTAATAATAATAATAGTTGGCAAATTCTTGAAACTTTCTCTGCCTAGCGGAGGGAATCTTATCATTTTCCTTATTCTTGTATCATTTATGAGTGGCGGAATAAGATTTCTGCTGCGAGATATATTGTTATATTTTTCTGATTTTAATAAGAAAAATCTTAAAAAAGTAGCAATATATGGTGCAGGTTCATCAGGTGCTCAACTAGAAGCAACCTTAAGATTATCCTATGAATACAGTATTGAATTTTTCATAGATGATAATAAAGAATTATGGCGTAGATCTCTTAATGATATTCCTATAAGGTCTATCGATTTTCTAAAAAATAATATCCATAGAATTGAACAAGTTCTCATAGCAATTCCTTCTCTAAAGAAAAGTAATTACAAAAAAATATTAGATCAATTATCAAAATATAATATTTCAGTTCTAACTATTCCATCCCTAAGTGAAATAGCTAGTGGCAAGTCTAAAAAAAACTCACTAAGGCCAATATTAATAGAAGATATTCTTGGGAGGGATGAAATCGCTCCAGATCCAATACTTTTATCTGAATCTATTAATAATAAGTCTATCTTAATTACTGGGGCTGGTGGTTCAATTGGTTCAGAGTTAGCTAGGAAAATATTAGAAATTAATCCATCAAAGTTAGTTTTGCTTGAAATAAGCGAACCAAGTTTATATCAAATTCAAAGAGAATTAAAAAATAAATTTCCTGAAAAAAATATTTTTTCTATTTTAGGTTCTGCTTGTTCAAGAAAATTATTAGAAAATACTATTATAAAGTACAAAATAGATTTAATTTTTCATGCTGCTGCTTATAAACATGTTCCTTTAGTAGAAGACAATCCCATAATTGGATTAAAAAATAACATCTTTTCAACACTAAATATTTGTGAAGTTACTCAAAATTTAAAAGTTGAAAAAGTTGTTTTGATTTCGTCTGATAAAGCAGTAAGACCAACAAATTTAATGGGTGTTTCAAAAAGAATTTCAGAATTAATCTTTCAAGCTTATTCAAGTAAAAAAAAATATAATACCTGTTTCTCGATGGTTAGATTTGGGAATGTCCTTGGTTCTTCAGGATCAGTTGTCCCATTGTTTAGAGAACAAATATATAAAGGAGGACCTATAACTATTACGGATAAAGATATGGTTAGATATTTTATGACTATAGAAGAAGCTAGCTACCTTGTTATCCAAGCTTCCGCATTGGCTAAAAGTGGAGAAATTTTGTTATTAGATATGGGTGAGCCAATTTATATAAAAAAATTAGCTGAAAAAATGATTAATTTATCAGGTTTAAGAGTTAAAGATAAAACCAATCCAAATGGTGATATAGAGATAATTTACACCGGTAAAAGATCTGGGGAAAAACTCTATGAGGAATTATTAATCTCTGCTGAAAGTGAAAAAACTTTGCATCCTCTAATATATAAAGCAAGAGAAAATTACATTAATTCGGAAATTCTTTTAAAAGAATTAGAAAAATTAAAATTATATCTTGAGAATTTTGATGATCTTTCTACATTCAAATTATTAAAAAATTTAGTCCCAGAGTGGAAAAGAAATTATTAATTAATGTTTAGATCAACTTGTTTTTTTACAATCAAATCGATTTGTTTTACTTGAAAAAGAAATTCTTCTAATAAGTGAAGAGGCAAGGCACTAGGGCCATCACATAAAGCCTTATTCGGTTCGGGGTGAGATTCCAGAAATAAACCAGCAATTTTAAGAGATATAGCTGCCTTTGCTAAATCTAATGATTGCTCTCTTCTACCTTGAGAAACCGAACTACTTATATCTCTGCACTGTAGTGAGTGAGTTACATCAAAGAAAAGAGGTAAATCATAGCAAGATTTTTTAATAACCCCAAAACCTAACATGTCAACAACCAAATTATCATATCCAAAGTTTGTACCTCTTTCACAAATTAAAAGTTTATTATTTCCAAAATGTATAAATTTATCAACAATATTTTTTATCTGAAATGGACTCAAAAACTGAGGTTTTTTGATATTAACTATCCTTTTCGTTTTTGCAATCGCCTCAACCAAATCTGTTTGCCTTGCCAAAAATGCAGGGATTTGAATAACATCACAAAACTCAGATGCGATTTCAGCTTCACCAATATTATGAACATCAGATACTATTGGTATATTTAAATTTTGTTTTATTTCATTTAAAATCTTCATTCCTTTAATGATGCCTGGCCCTCTAAAAGAATCTATAGATGATCTATTGGCTTTATCATAAGAAGCCTTAAAAATTAAGGGGATATCTAATTTATTACAGATTTCTTTGTAAAAGCTTGCAGCCTCATAAGCAAAATCCCTACTCTCTAAAACATTAACACCCCCTATCAACACAAAATTTGATTTATTCGAAAATTGAATATTTCCCAAATTAAAACTACTCATTGATTAATCTTTTTTATTACTTAATTAAATATTTTAAATTATTATATAACTTAAAAAAATATAAATTTAAAATTCATAAAATCAGTTAGAATATTTTTAGATCTCATAAATTTAATCTTATTATTAACATATTCATTGGTTATGATCATAGAGAAAGAGCAGCTACAAATGTTCTTATAGATAGTCTTTATCAACATAGTTCATTACCAATATCAATAAATCTATTAAAAAATAATCAACTTATAAATGCTTGCTTATATTGGAGACAAAGAGATCCAAAACAAAGTACAGATTTTTCATTTACTAGATTTCTAGTCCCTCATTTAATGAATTTTGATGATTGGGCTATTTTTATGGATTGTGATATGTTGTGTCAGGATGATGTGGCAAAACTTTGGAGTCAAAGGGACGAAAATTATTCTGTAATGTGTGTTAAACATAAGCATAAGCCTAAAAATAAAACAAAATTTCTTTGTGAACCTCAAAGTTCTTATCCTAAAAAGAATTGGAGTTCTCTAATGCTTTTCAACTGCTCCAAATGTAGAAATCTGACTGTTGAATATGTTAATACTGCTTCTGGATTAGATTTGCATAGATTTAATTGGTTAGAAAATGAAAATGAAATAGGGGAAATAAAGGGTACTTGGAATTCTCTAGTACTAGATTCTAAAAATAATAATAACAATGCTTCTCTAATTCATTGGACTCTTGGTGGTCCTTGGTTCAAGGAGCAGAGGCATTTTGAAGATCATCTAACTGAAAGATGGTTTAAAGCAAGGGAGGACTCAGTGCAACTGTATGACTAATTTAAATAAGAATTTTATAATTGCCATTCCAGGAAGACTTGAATCATCAAGATTGCCAAACAAACTCTTACTGGAATTAGGAGGTGAATCTATAATCACACATGTATTAACAAATTGTTTAAAAGCTTTTGATAGAAATAAAATTATCTTTTGCACTGATAGTGAACCATTATCTCACAAAGCTAAAGAATTAAAAATACAAACAATAATAACTAAGAAAGAGTGCCAATCTGGAAGCGAAAGGATAGCTTCAATTTGCGAACTACTTATAAAAAAAGCTAATGGAATTAATTCTAGTGAAAAGTTTATTGGAGAAAAGATTATAAAAAATACTCTCATTATTAATGTCCAAGGTGATCAACCATTTATAGATCCAATGCTTTTAAAAAAAATGGTTAATTTTTGTTTTAAGAATGATAATATTCCATCACTAACAACTCCAATATATAAATTAGATAAAAAGGATATACATAATCCTAATGTGGTAAAAACATTATTAAACAATAAAAATCAGGCAATATATTTTTCAAGATCAGCGATACCTTACATAAGAGGAATTAATGAAAAAAATTGGTACAAATATAATACTTATTATGGGCATGTTGGTATTTACGGATATAGATCTGATATTCTTTTAAATTGGTTTAAGTTTGGTCAATCCAATTTAGAAAATTGTGAAAAATTAGAACAATTACGGCTGATAGATTCAGGTTATAAATATGAAACTTTTTTAACGCAAGGTCAACATTTATCCATCGACACTGAAAAACAGTATTTAGAGGCGAAGAAATTAATGGATCAATAGTTTTATTATAAATTAGGTGATTCAAGATTTCTTCTTAAGTTCTATTTAACATGACTCCAAATAAAAAGATAATTCTAATAACAGGAGCTGCAGGTTTTATAGGATCTTCAATTGCCCAAAAGCTTTTGTTGGAAAATTACCATGTTATAGGAATAGATAATATAAACGGGTATTACAATCCTTTTTTAAAACAAAAAAGGATAAAAAATATTGAACAAATTGACCAAAACAATTGTTGGCGATTTCTAAGGGTAAATTTAGAGAATTCAATAAAAATAGATCAAATTTTTAAGGAATTTAAACCAAATATTGTTATAAATTTGGCTGCACAAGCAGGAGTTAGATATTCATTAGAGAATCCAATGAGTTATATAGAAAGTAATATTGTAGGGTTCTTAAATATTCTTGAAGGATGTAGAAACCACAAAATAGAACATCTGATTTATGCATCTAGCAGTTCAGTTTATGGAGGAAATAAAATTACTCCTTTTAATGAATCTCATACTGTTGATCATCCTGTAAGCCTTTATGCTGCGACAAAAAAATCCAACGAGTTGTTAGCACATTCTTATAGCCATCTTTTTCAAATTCCTATGACAGGATTAAGATTTTTTACAGTTTATGGGCCTATGGGTAGGCCAGACATGGCACCAATGATTTTTGCAGATGCAATGCTTAGAGGAAAGTCGATTAATGTTTTTAATAACGGTAATATGTCAAGAGATTTCACTTATATAGATGATGTAACAGATGCTATTTATAAATGTTTCTTAAAAAAACCATCTTCCAATAGCAACTTTTATAAAAATGATCCTGAACCATCAACATCATTTGCTCCTCATAGAGTTTTTAATGTAGGTAGTAATAATCCAACTAATCTTTTAGATTTTATAAAATTATTAGAGTCTTCATTGGGTGTTAAAGCACTAAAGAAAATGAGGCCTATGCAGCCAGGAGATATTCAGTCAACTTTTGCAGACATAAAAAGGTTTAAAAATTGGGTAAATTTTAGTCCAAAAACTTCATTAGATTCAGGTATTATGAAATTTGCCTCATGGTATAAAGAATATTTCAATTCTTCTTATTATCGATAACTATTAGTTTTTTTTAATGTTTTGATGATATCAATATTATAAACAATACCAAGAAATTCTTTAAGTGAATATATTTTAATTCTAATAAATTTAGTAAATTTTTTTATCACTGATATTTAGATATTTATATCATCAGATCTATTAATATCTCTTTAATATCTTTGCAGTAATTTTAAATAAATAAATCTTCCAAATCTTTATACAAATCATCATTCTCTTT
>FUFK010063190.1_pt1 | contig 19956 bp, 17 predicted proteins | sample 1021851 | NCBI WGS metagenome assembly FUFK01 (sample SAMEA51879418, study PRJEB19060) | metagenome
TGGGTCTTTTTGCGAAGGACCCTTTTACAGTCCTGGGATCTTTTTCGCATCCCATGACGCAGATAAGCTCTTTTTCTTTTAAATTTTCCGCTTCCGGTTTTCTTGAAACGTTTTGCTGCGCCTCGATGAGTTTTAGCTTTCATTTCATTGCTTTTTCTTAGGGGGAGCCATGATCATAAACATTGATCTTCCCTCATTACGGACCGGTTGTTCCACAATTCCTGCTTCACCTATGGCATTTTCAAATTTTTCCATCAGTACCAGTCCTAAATCTTTGTGTGCCATCATTCTTCCGAAAAACATGATGTTCACCTTAACCTTGTCGCCTTCTTCTAAAAATCGAAGTGCGTTGCGGACCTTGAATTGAAAATCATGCTCTTCAATTTTCGGCTTCATCTTGACTTCCTTGAGGTGGATCGTCTTCTGATTCTGCCGTGCCGCGTGTTGTTTCTTGCTTTGTTGATATTTGAATTTGCCGAAATCCATCATCCGGCAAACAGGGGGATTCGCTTTTGGAGAAACCTCAACCAGATCCATTCCTGCTTCTTCCGATTGTTCAAGTGCCTCTTCAATACTCATAATGCCAAGTTGCCCCCCTTCTCCGTCGATCACACGCACTTCAGGAACATCAATTTGATCGTTCACCCTTGTGGCGTCTTCTGATCTTGTTGGTAACTTGGAACGTCTTATCCCTATGGCTCCTCCATTTTTAGGATCGTCATGGTAGGCGCGGGCGGGATTGAACCGCCGACCTCTACCGTGTCGGGGTAGCGCTCTCCCACTGAGCTACGCGCCTGTAATCACCTCAAAACCCGTCATCGAGAGTCGGCACCGACCTACTCTTCCACCGGGAGACCCGGCAGTACCATGGTTGCGAGGGGGCTTTACTTCTGTGTTCGGGATGGGAACAGGTGTTTCCCCCCTGCCTTGGGCACCGGCCCTCGAAGGCGGGTCTTGAGATGAGTATGAACCTAAGTTCAGGGTTGAGGGTTTTTTGAGGTTGAATCAAGTCAAGCCACACGGTCGCTTAGTACCGGTCGGCTTCACATGTTGCCATGCTTCCACCCCCGGCCTATCAAACAGGTGGTCTACCTGTGACCTTCAGGGACATTAAGTCCGGGAGATCGCTCTCAGGAGGGGCTTCCCGCTTAGATGCTTTCAGCGGTTATCCCTGCCGAACATAGCTACCCGGCGGTGCTCCTGGCGGAACAACCGGATCACCAGAGGTTCGTCCACTCCGGTCCTCTCGTACTAAGAGCAGATTCCTTCAGATCTCCTGCGCCCACAGCAGATAGGGACCGAACTGTCTCACGACGTTCTGAACCCAGCTCGCGTACCGCTTTAAATGGCGAACAGCCATACCCTTGGGACCTGCTTCAGCCCCAGGATGCGATGAGCCGACATCGAGGTGCCAAACCGCGCCGTCGATGTGAACTCTTGGGCGCGATTAGCCTGTTATCCCCGGAGTACCTTTTATCCGTTGAGCGATGGCCCTTCCTCAAGGAACCACCGGATCACTAAGACCGACTTTCGTCCCTGCTTGAGATGTCTCTCTCGCAGTCAGGCTCCCTTATGCCTTTGCACTCTACGAGTGGTTTCCAATCACTCTGAGGGAACCATTGCGCGCCTCCGTTACGCTTTGGGAGGCGACCGCCCCAGTCAAACCGCCCACCAGGCAGGGTCCCTGTCCCGGATCACGGGACGAGGTTAGAATTCCGAAAAAACCAGGGTGGTATTTCAAGGACGGCTCCACCGGCGCTGGCGCACCGACTTCTAAGCCTCCCACCTATCCTACACAAGCTCTTCCCGAATCCACTGCCAAGCTGCAGTAAAGGTTCACGGGGTCTTTCCGTCTTGCTGCGGGTTAACGGTATCTTCACCGCTATTTCAATTTCACTGAGAACCACGTTGAGACAGCGCCCGGATCGTTACGCCATTCGTGCAGGTCGGAACTTACCCGACAAGGAATTTCGCTACCTTAGGACCGTTATAGTTACGGCCGCCGTTTACCGGGGCTTCGATTCGAGGCTTCGCCGAAGCTGACCTCTCCTGTTAACCTTCCGGCACCGGGCAGGCGTCACACCCTATACTTCCTCTTGCGAGTTTGCAGAGTGCTATGTTTTTGCTAAACAGTCGGCCAGGCCTGGTCACTGCGACCCAGCTAAGCTCCGGGGGCAAGCCCCTTCACTTTGTGGGCACTCCTTCTTCCAAAGGTACGGAGTTAATTTGCAGAGTTCCTTAACATGGTTTCTCTCAAGCGCCTTGGTATTCTCTACCTGTCCACCTGTGTCGGTTTGGGGTACGGTTTGCCGTGACTATGCTTAGAAGCTTTTCTTGGCAGTGTGGAATCAATCGCTTTGTGAGGCAAAGCCTCTCGTCATCAGCTCTCGCCGTTGAAGCTCCGGATTTGCCTAGAGCTTCCGGCTACCGCCTTAAACCGGGACATCCATCACCCGGCCGACCTATCCTCCTGCGTCCCTCCATCACGCGTCACCGCAAGTACCGGAATATGAACCGGTTTTCCTTCGACTACGCCTTTCGGCCTCGCCTTAGGTGCCGACTAACCCTGGGCGGATTAACCTGGCCCAGGAACCCTTGGACTTTCGGCGTGCGGGTTTCTCGCCCGCATTTTCGTTACTCATGCCAACATCCTCACTTCCCCGCGCTCCACCATGGTTCCCACCACAGCTTCTCCGCACGGGGAACGCTCCCCTACCATCGTCCCGAAGGACGATCCGCAGCTTCGGCGCATGGCTTAAGCCCCGTTATATTTTCGGTGCAGGCCCGCTTGACCAGTGAGCTATTACGCTTTCTTTAAAGGGTAGCTGCTTCTAAGCTAACCTCCTGGTTGTCTGGGCGTTCCCACTTCCTTTCCCACTTAGCCATGACTTGGGGGCCTTAGCTGACGGTCTGGGTTGTTTCCCTTTCGACGACGAAAGTTAGCTCCCGCCGTCTGACTCCCGCGGAACGACTTACCGGCATTCGTAGTTTGGTTGGGTTTGGTACCCTGGTGGGGGCCCTAGTCCATCCAGTGCTCTACCTCCGGCGGCCTACCACGAGGCCCTACCTAAATAGGTTTCGGGGAGAACCAGCTATCTCCGAGTTTGATTAGCCTTTCACTCCTATCCCCACCTCATCCAAGCACTTTTTAAGGCACATTGGTTCGGTCCTCCACCTGGTCTTACCCAGGCTTCAACCTGGACAGGGATAGATCACTCGGTTTCGGGTCTGTCGCCGGCGACTGAATGCCCTATTCAGACTCGCTTTCGCTACGGCTACACCAGAGGCTTAACCTGGCCGCCGACGGACAACTCGTTGGCTCATTATGCAAAAGGCACGCGGTCGCCCCGAAGGGCTTCCACTGCTTGTAGACACAAGGTTTCAGGAACTATTTCACTCCTCTGTTCGAGGTGCTTTTCACCTTTCCCTCACGGTACTGGTTCACTATCGGTCTCCGGGTAATATTTAGCCTTGGAGGGAGGTCCCCCCAGATTCAGACGGGGTTCCACGTGTCCCGCCCTACTCAGGTGCCGTCTCGCAGGTCTTCCGGTTTTCGCCTACGGGGGTCTAACCCTCTATGCCGTGCCTTCCCAGACACTTCAGCTAACCTTCTTACTCCACTTCGTTGACGGTCCTACAACCCCGCCGGGCGCACCCGACGGTTTGGGCTCATCCCCGTTCGCTCGCCGCTACTGAGGGAATCTCGGTTGATTTCTCTTCCTCCAGGTACTGAGATGTTTCAGTTCCCTGGGTTCGCCCTGACACCCTATGTATTCAGATGTCAGTGCACGGGCTCAACACCCGTGCGGGTTGCCCCATTCGGAAATCCCCGGATCAAAGGATGTTTGCTCCTCCCCGAGGCTTATCGCAGCTGGCCGCGTCCTTCTTCGCTTCCCGGAGCCAAGGCATCCGCCTTGTGCCCTTTCTGCTTGACTTGCAGTTTTACTGTCAACCCTGAGAAACCCTCAACACTGATCTCGGGTCTCTCATCTAAAAAATCGCTAAAATGAAATGTCTAAGAACAAAAATGAAACGAAAACAGTCTCCTGAAAAGAGACTCCAATCGCTCCACTGTGGTGGAGGATAGCGGAGTTGAACCGCTGACCTCCTGCTTGCAAGGCAGGCGCTCTCCCAACTGAGCTAATCCCCCGTGTGTGGTGGGCCTGGGTGGACTTGAACCACCGGCCTCATCCTTATCAGGGATGCGCTCTAACCAAGCTGAGCTACAGGCCCTAAGCGCAGATTCCAGCTTTTAAATCTGATCCAAACAGCTTGTTGAGGAGCCTGAGTCGACTTTGACTCCCGGGATACTCTAAAAGCATCTCCGGCGTCCTTAGAAAGGAGGTGATCCAGCCGCAGGTTCTCCTACGGCTACCTTGTTACGACTTCACCCCAGTCATCAACCGGAGCTTGGACGCCTGCCTCCCGAAGGTTGGCTCGGCGGCTTCTGCCCCTGTCAACTCCCATGGTGTGACGGGCGGTGTGTACAAGGCCCGGGAACGTATTCACCGCGGCGTGCTGATCCGCGATTACTAGCGATTCCAGCTTCACGCAGTCGAGTTGCAGACTGCGATCCGAACTGAGAGGGCTTTTTTGGGATTCGCTCCACGTCACCGTTTCGCTGCCCTTTGTGACCCCCATTGTAACACGTGTGTAGCCCTGGATATAAAGGCCATGAGGACTTGACGTCATCCCCACCTTCCTCCGGCTTGTCACCGGCAGTCCCCCCAGAGTGCCCAGCCGAACTGCTGGCAACTGAGGGCAAGGGTTGCGCTCGTTGCGGGACTTAACCCAACATCTCACGACACGAGCTGACGACAGCCATGCAGCACCTGTCACCCGGTCTCCGAAGAGAAAACACCATCTCTGGTGTCGGCCGGGGATGTCAAACCCAGGTAAGGTTCTTCGCGTTGCGTCGAATTAAACCACATGTTCCACCGCTTGTGCGGGCCCCCGTCAATTCCTTTGAGTTTTAGTCTTGCGACCGTACTCCCCAGGCGGGGCACTTAACGCGTTAACTGCAGCACCCAACAGGGTCGAACCCGTCGGACGCTTAGTGCCCATCGTTTACGGCGTGGACTACCAGGGTATCTAATCCTGTTTGCTCCCCACGCTTTCGCGCCTCAGCGTCAGAGTGGCCCCAGCCAGCCGCTTTCGCCGCCGGTGTTCCTCCTGATCTCTACGAATTTCACCTCTACACCAGGAATTCCGCTGGCCCCTGACCCTCTCAAGACTGGCAGTTCCGAAAGACCCTCCGGGGTTGAGCCCCGGGCTTTCACCTCCGGCTTGCCAATCCGCCTGCACGCCCTTTACGCCCAGTAATTCCGAACAACGCTCGCACCCTACGTATTACCGCGGCTGCTGGCACGTAGTTAGCCGGTGCTTATTCATGGGGTACCGTCATCATCTTCCCCCATAAAAGAGCTTTACGACCCGAAGGCCTTCTTCACTCACGCGGCATTGCTGCGTCAGGGTTGCCCCCATTGCGCAATATTCCCTACTGCTGCCTCCCGTAGGAGTCTGGACCGTGTCTCAGTTCCAGTGTGGCGGATCGTCCTCTCAGACCCGCTAACCATCGTCGCCTTGGTAGGCCGTTACCCCACCAACAAGCTAATGGTACGCAGACTCATCCCCCAGCGATAAATCTTTCAACCCGAAGGTTTTATCCGGTATTAGCTCCCGTTTCCAAGAGTTGTCCCAGACTGAAGGGTAGATCATCTACGCGTTACTCACCCGTGCGCCACTGTACTCGCCACCGAAGTGACTTTCTCGTTCGACTTGCATGTATAAGGCATGCCGCCAGCGTTCGTTCTGAGCCAGGATCAAACTCTCAAGTTTTAATCCTATTACTGTTAATTGACTCCTTCCTGATTATAAAAACCAGAAAGGCTCAGGCTCGCTCATCAAGCTGTTTGTCTCTGATTCGAATGCCGAAGAGCTGATCTGCGAAACTATTTAATATAATGACTACTTAATGGTTTGTCAAATTTTAATGTCAGAACCTTTGAGGAGTGGTTCAAACCACTCCGGAGTCCCGCAAGGCATCGATACGCTTTTGGGGATAGCCAAGCTCCCGGAGGAGTTGTTCCGTATCCTGTCCAAGCTTGGGAGCAGGGTTGGTTGGAGTCGGTTCTCCAGATTTGACAGGGGAATCAAGGGTTCGGTAGTTTCCATAATCTTCCAGGGGGATGGACTGAATTCTTCCTTCATCACGGACAAACGGATTTTCAAGGGCTGCCTGAAGATCATGGACCGGAGCAGCAGGGACTTTCCCGGCAAAGATTTCGAGCCATTCCGAGGTGTTCTTTTTTTGCAGGACTCCATCCAGCATTTCACGGATGGTTTTTCGATGTTCGAGTCTCCCTTTGAAATCCTTGAAACGATCATCCCGAGACCAGTCTTCACGCTCCAGGGCTTTACATAAAGCCGGCCAGAATTTTTCCTTATTACACATGAGGTAGATCCATCCATCTGCCGTCCGGTACAGTTCGCAGGGTGTCAATGCCGGGTGGGCTGAACGTTCCAAACGCTCGGTTTGATGACCTTCATTGAGGTACCAAACCGCAGGGTATCCGAGATTACACAAGGCAACATCGAAGAGGCTGACATCCAGATCCCTTCCCTGTCCGCTGGCCCTGGCGCCGGTGATCCCTGCCAGGACAGCATAAGCGAGGGCAAGCCCGGTCATCTGGTCTACGACCGAAAGGCCGAAACGTGTGGGGGGTGCGTCCGGTTCTCCGGTCAAAGAGAAATATCCTGCTTCGGCCTGCATCAGATAATCGAAACCTGGCCAACTCGCCCGAGGTCCTTTGCGTCCATAGGCTGAAAGATGGGCACAGACGATTTTTTCATTGATCTTACCGAGGCTTTCGTAGGTCAATCCTAGCTTTTCCGGAACATCCCCACGCAGGTTCGAAGCTACCGCATCTGAGGTTTGGACAAGATCCTGAAAAACCTGAAATCCTTCTTCCCGGGAAAGATCCAGGGTCAGGCTTTTTTTGTTCCGGTTGTAGGCGTGAAAAAATTCGGAATCATCCGGAGTGAAAAAGAATGGTCCGATCCTGCGCGCAAAATCTCCTCCGTCGTTTGGATTTTCTATCTTGATTACCTCCGCGCCCTGGTCTGCCAGAAACTGGGTGCCGAAAGGACCCGCGCCATACTGTTCGACGGCGAGCACCCGCACGCCTTCCAAAGGAAGTGTCATGGTTCAGTCTGGAGCAGAGGGTTCCGTTCCACCCATTGGTCGGCGATGATCCNACGATGAATCTCGNNGGCTCCCATGCCAATGAACAGCAACCCAAATTCTGTCGNATTCAGTTTCACCGTGACTGCTTCCGAATCACATTGCTCCGAGGCGTCCATTTCAATGGTTCCAATTCCGCGTCAATAATCCGCAACATCATCGACTGCATGGCCTTTTTTGGGAATGAGCATCGTCCGTTCATAACTGATCACTTCCTTTCCATCCTGGTTAAAGCCCGTGGTTCGAACAGAAACAATTCCCTGGGTCGGGCGTGATTTGGATTCACGCTTTGAAAGCACCACCGATTCCGCATACAGGGTATCTCCAACATAAACCGGGGCAGTCAGCTTGATCTTGTCCCATCCCAGGTTGGCAATCGTCTTCTGACTGATGTCGGAAACACTCATTCCCGCGACAATCGAGAGCGTCAGGCAGGAATTGACCAAAGGTTTGCCGAATTCGCTTTTGGAAGCATATTCCGTGTCAAAATGAAGCGGATGCTGATTCATGGTNAGCAGAGTGAACCAGGTATTGTCGCTNTCGGTCAGGGTTCTGCCGGGGCGGTGCTCGTAAATATCGCCGATGTTGAAATCCTCCAGGTAACGCCCATAAGATTCCCGATAACGGTTTTTTCCTACTTCTTTCGCTGTTGCTACCATTTTAATTTCCTTCCATTGTGCTCATTGAAAAGACCGAAGCCACTTCTTCGGCCTTCTCCAGTCCAAGCAGTGAGTCGGAGAATTCCTCCCTNCTGTTTTCATTCAGATAGGGCTGACAAAGTCCATTAAACTTGTTGCGAAATTCTTCCTCACTCATGAAATTTCCAGGCTCTCCCTTTGGAACTTCAATGAAGGTTTGGAAATCACCCCTACTCGTTTTCAGGTTCACGGAACCCGACATTTCCCTTGGAAAAACACTCTCAGCCCTTTCATCAACAAGGGTACGAACCTTCCTGCAAAGATCGAGGGTACTGGAATTCTTCAGATGTGTAGGATAATCATCCCAGACCAGATTGCCCTCGCTCAACACCACTGCTGCACAAAANGGCATGGAGAACTGACCATCCACAACGCTGACCGGGTTTGTTTTCAATTCTTCCGGGGCACCTATCAGTTTGTGTCCTGTTGAAGAAACCCCGACTTCTACCGACTGAATCTCTTCAGGAGTGATCTGATGTGCTTGCCTGAGAGCGATCAAGCCATCCAAAGGGGCATGGGAATAGCGGCAGGAAGGATAAGGTTTTACTGCCAGTTCCATCGTCTCCCATTTTTCTCCGAGGTTTTCCACCGCCCGTTCCGGTTCCGGCTGGGGTGAATATCCCTTGAGAAAGCCCCAATTCCCTTCAAATGCTTCTTTCGGCCCGCGAAAACCTTCTGCAGCAAGGGTTGCGCAGATCAGCCCATTGGCTGCNGCCTGTCCCACATGGGACCGTTTGGTCCAGGCACCATCCGCAAGAAACTGCATCGAACCNGCCGCCTGGGAAAGCGCAATGCCGAAGGCACTGACAATCCCTGCTGCATCCAACCCGAGAAGTTTTCCTGCNGCGGCCGCCGCTCCGAAAACTCCACAGGTCGCCGTGGGATGAAATCCCCGGTCATAATGATCTGAGGGATTGAGGGCATAGGACAATCGGACCTGGATTTCGTAACCCGCGACACAGGCGGCGATAAGATCCCTTCCGGAGGCTTTTGTCATTTCCGCAGCCGCAANGGCCGCAGGCAGAATCGGTGCCGANGAATGCAGTGAAGCCGCGGCATGGGTATCGTCAAAATCCAATGAGTGGGCAAGGGTTCCGTTGATCAAGGCTGCTGCTGTGGGGGAATACCCTCTGTTATCGCCAAGCACCCTGCATTCTCCATGATGCATTCCCAACCGCTCCACGGCTCGGATCAGGCTTGGAGTCGACTCAGCATCATGACGAGCCCGGACCATGATCCCGGTCAGGTCGAAAATGAGTAAAGCAGCCCGGGCAGAAACTTCTTCAGGAAGCTTTGCGGGATTCAATCCTGCAGCGAAATCTGCCAACTGTTCGGTTATTCCTGTCATGTTATGAATTTTCAAAAGGGTTCAGAAAAAAATGATGGTCTTGAAATTGGTTTTTCGGTGAATCAGATGGAAAAATCAAATTTAAATGAAGGACCGTTTTCATTCACCATTTTTCCACGGAAGTTCTCAAGTCCAGCTCGAAGGTCCAGGCCTGTGGATGTTGCCGATGGAGGTAAACATAGGAATCAACAATCCCTTCCAGGTTGATCATTCCCTCTTCCCCCAGTTTTGCAGCATATTCCGGAGCTTTGGTTTTGATTTTTTCACCATTGATGGCCCCGTCGATAATGACATGGGCCACGTGAATTCCCTCGGGTCCGTATTCCTTGGACATCGCCTGGGCCAGAGTCCGGAGTCCGGACTTTGCTGAGTTGAATGCGCCGAAATTNGCACGACCCCGAAGAGAAGCACTGGCACCNGTNAAGATCANAGTCCCNTTTTTCTTNGGAAGCATCCGTTTTANNGCCTCGCGGCCAAAGAGGAATCCCCCCAAACAGCAGACCCTCCAGCTGTTTTCGAAATATTCCGTATCCATCTCAACAATCCTGCCAGGATGGTTGTTTCCCGCGTTGTAGACTGCAACCTCCAAATCCGCTCCTGCGTTTTCGAAAAGGGAAACAACCTGTTCTTCATTAGTCGCATCGGTTGGGACTGCGGTTGCTTCTCCTCCGGATTCCCTGATTTTGGCAACCAGCTTTTCCAGGGCAGATGGGGTCCGGCTTGCGACCAAAACATGCATCCCTTCCCGAGCGAAACGTAAAGCGAGTTGNGNNCCCAACCCTGCTTCAGGCCCCACCCCTAGGATAACTGCTTTTTTCATTGAACTNTTTTGTTNCTATTGGTGNTGGATAAAAAAAGGAGTCTGGCTATAATCGAATCTGAATTCAACTGGTTTTGAATCAAACCTGGATACCCACTACCCGTTTTTTTGAAATCATAAAGTATGGTGACGAATACCGAGCAATCCGTTGCAGACCATTACACAAGCGGTAGCCTGCTTGAGACCATCCTGAATGGAATCAAAAAAGCAGGCAAATCCGTTGATTCGATCCAGCATGAAGACCTTGCCCCCTTGGATGAATTCCACCTGGGCGGCAGGGAGGCAACCAGGCATTTCCTCGGGCAAATGGGTTTAACCAGGGAAATGAGCGTGTTGGACATCGGTTGCGGACTCGGAGGAGCAGCAAGATTTTGCGCCATTGAATATGGAAGCATTTTAAGTGGAATCGACCTGACCCAAGAATTTATTGAAACAGGAAAGACCCTGACTTCCTGGCTCAAGATGGATGATCTGATTTCTCTGAAACAAGGAAGTGCTCTGGAACTGCCATTGGAGGATTCAAGTTTCGATGCCGCTTACATGATGCANNTCGGGATGAACATTCCTGATAAAGCGAAACTTTGCAGGGAAGCTTCAAGGGTNCTGAAAAAAGGAGGTTCATTCGGGATCTATGATGTGATGAAAACCTCAGAAACACCACTGAACTATCCGGTTCCATGGGCGGAAAACTCAGACTCCTGTTCCATTGGAAAAACAGAGGAATACCTCCAAGCACTTGCTGATGCTGGTTTTGAAATTCAGNCTACTTCAAGCCGCAAAGAGTTCGCNTTGGAGTTTTTTCGGAAATGGAAACAGAAGATGTCTGTTTCGAAAAGTCCGCCTCCCTTGGGNCTTCATCTGGTGATGGGTGAAAATTTNTTTGAAAAATTGANCAATTTCCTGGAAAACATCCAAACAAGGCGTGTTGCACCTTTTGAAATCTTTGCAAAGCTTCCAGAATGAAGGGATGGTTATAGCTGAGTGAATCCGATAATCCGCCCAACTTTTAAAAAAAACCCTTTGAACACTGAAACCAANAGCAATTTCGAAGCGGTCGTATTCGACCTGGACGGAACACTGCTGAACACATTGGATGACTTGGCAGCATCCATGAACCGGGTTCTTGAGTCCCACCAATTTCCTTCGCACCCTGTGGGCTCCTATCTCCATTTCATTGGAGACGGAGCACGGATGCTGGCCCAGAGGGCACTTCCGGAAGATCAACGCAACGAATCAAACATCCGGAAACTGCATCATGCATTTGAACAGGATTACCGGGACAACTGGGGAGTTGCGACAAAGCTTTACCCGGGCATCGCAGAAATNTTGGATCATTTNATCAAGAGAGNGATGAAGCTCACCATCCTCAGCAACAANCCCCATGAATTCACNCTGACCACTGCCGGTCACTTTCTGGCCAATTGGAATTTCCAATGTGTTTTCGGACAGCGTGAGGGGGTTCCGAAAAAACCAGACCCCGCCGGGATTTTGGAAATCTCCCAGGAATTGGGCATTCCTCCTCAAAACATGCTTTATCTTGGTGATTCCGGAGTCGACATGAAGACGGCACGCGCTGCGGGTTGCCATGCCATAGGAGTGACCTGGGGATTCCGGAGTCAAGAGGAACTCCTCGAAGACGGGGCGGAAAACCTGATTGAGAATCCGAACGAATTATTGCCCCTGATCGATTCTCTTCAGGCCTAGACTGATTTTTCTGTTCTATTCATTTGACACTTCACAGACATAATTTAAGCTGAAGACTGTTCGTTAGGGGTGGAGTTTCCATTTTGGGATTCCTGAGAAAAGACCCTTGGAACCTGATCCGGATCATACCGGCGAAGGAAAACGATGTTCCTTCCTGGCGTCAGAAGACGCAGCAGTCGAGTCCAAGTTTTTCCCCCTTCGAATCAAAACCCCGCATCCGGCACAGCAGACTTTCTGTTGGCCTGACGCATCAACCTGATTCGGAGATTATGTAATGAAGAAATTCAACCTTCTTTTTTCCNTTTGGTTCATTGGCATGGTTTTGTTGTCACCCGCATTGCTTTGGGGACAGGCGGACCTGACCCTCTACACCTATGATTCCTTCAACAGCGAATGGGGCCCCGGACCGGTGGTGTTCAAGCGNTTCGAGGANGAATGTGAATGCAAGCTCAAGGTGGTTGCCCCAGGAGATTCGGGGAGCATGCTCAACCGTGCGATTCTGGAAAAAAACAATCCGCGCGCGGATCTGGTATTGGGGATCAACAACAGCGAACTGGACAAGTCGTTTCAATACGGGATCTGGGANCCCTATCGCTCCCCGAAAATGGACCGAGTTCCTAAGATGCTCCAAATCGATCCGGAACACCGAGTCACCCCCTTTGATTACGGCTACATTGCGTTTGTGTATGACAGTGAACGGATCCAGGAACCGCCACAAAGCCTGGAAGATTTAACAGCACCCCGTTTCCGCAACAGGATCGTCATCGAAAATCCCAAAACCTCGTCTCCAGGCCTGTCGATGCTTCACTGGACGATTTCGGTTTATGGCGAAGAAAACTACCTCGACTACTGGAAACGTCTCAAACCGAATCTGCTGACCATCACCGACGGCTGGTCTGCGGCCTATGGAATGTTCACCAAGGGCGAGGTCCCGATGGTTCTGAGTTACGTCACCAGTCCGGCGTATCACCTGGAATATGAAAAAACCGAGCGGTACCGAGCCGCTGAATTTCCAAATGGACATTACCGGCAGGTCGAATTCGCAGGCATTTTAAAGGGAAGCAAAAACCCGGAACGCGCAAGGGAATTTATTGATTTCATGCTTTCTGAGGGTTTCCAGGATGCGATCCCGCTGACGAACTGGATGTTCCCGGTCATCCAATACCAGCCCCTGCCGGACTCCTTCCGCGTCGCTCCCCAACCCAAAACGGTTGCGGAACTGGCCCCCTCAAGGGTCCGTGATCAAAATTCAAGATGGCTGAAAGACTGGTCCCGGAGCATGAGCCGCTGAACCTGGAACGAAGCAGGAGGCGATTCTTCCCGGGAACCTTTTTTTCGGATCCGGCCTGGATCTTCCAGGCAGCAGCCCTGCTTTTTCTGACGGCATTCTTCTACTGGCCGCTGACCAGGTTTCTATTCGGGNCCCATCCGCTGGACCCCGNNGCCAGCTTCCTCGAACTCAAAATCCTCTTTGATTTCCTGGGGGATTCCTGGAATTTGGGAGTATTGGGGTTCTCCTTCTTTCAGGCTTTTTTGAGTGCCTTCCTCTCAGTGCTTCTGGGCTTCGGGGTCGCATGGATTCAGGTCCATTATCATTTTCCCGGAAAGCGCTGGTTCCGTCTCTTGACCTTTCTGCCTTTCGTGCTGCCCTCGATTGTTGTGGTGCTGGCAATGATCCTTTTTTTTGGAAACAACGGATGGATCAACCGGGGGTTGATGATGTTTTTGGGAGAGAAAGAACCTCCCCTGCAATTCCTCTATTCCCTGAACGGAATCCTGATCGCCCATGTCTATTACAATTTTCCAATTGCGGCAAAACTGATCGGGGACCAGTGGTCAAGGCTTTCCGAGGATTTCGAGCGAGCCGCCAGGAGCCTCGGTGCGGGAGGTTTGAATCGTTTTTTCGGCCTTACCCTGCCGATGCTGAGACCATCGCTGGTGTCCGCTTTCATTCTCATTTTTTTGCTTTGCCTCAACAGTTTCCCCATCATCCTGGTGTTAGGCGGGGGAATCCATCACACCACCATCGAAGTACAGATCTATCAGCTGGCACGAATCGAACTCGATCTGGAAGGTGCAGCGGTTCTGGCACTGCTCCAGGCATTGATCAGCATCAGCATTCTGGCGTTGTTGATCCGCACCCGGTCTGCCCTGGGACGTCCCAAAAAAATCTACCAGCGGTCTTTGCTGGTTGAATTGTCACAGGCCAAAGCTCCCGCCTGGATCAGTGCGATCTTCCTGATGCTGCTGATGATCTTCACCCTCGGCCCCCTGGTATCCGTCATCATCGACTCCCTTAGGGAATTCCAGGAAGGAATATGGCAGTGGAGTGTAGAGGGCTATCTGCGTTTGTTCCGTCCGACCGAGGGGGGACCCTTTCTTTTCGCATTATGGAATTCGTTCAGAATCGGTGTGGGAGGAGCCTTGATTTCATGCCTGCTGGGAATCGGATTTTCCAGTCTGATCCTGAGGTTGGAAAGCACCGGCAGGAACTTCGGGGAGTTGGTCATTCTTCTTCCGATGGCACTTTCCTCGGTGGTTTTCGGCATCTCCTGGTTCCACTTCTACCAGAATTCTGCACTGTTTGGGATTTCCCTGGAGTGGATCCTGATGGCGGTTCACGGCATCCTACTCTGTCCCTATTGGGTGCGCATGATCCTGCCGACGATGGAAACCGTTCCAAGACGCTGGCGTGATGAATCGAGAGTGTTGGGACACGGAGCATGGGAACATCAGGTGCGGATCGTTTTTCCCTGGCTTCGGTCCACCTTTTTAATCGCTTTCTTTTTCAGTTTCGCCCTTTCGCTGGGTGAACTGAATTCCACCATGATGATTGCCGATGAAACAGTGAGGACCCTGCCGCTTGAAATCTACGGTGCCATCTCAGCCTACCGTTTTTCCTATGCCTCCGCCCTTGCTGTCATATTACTGTTGATGAGTCTCGTTGCTCTTCTGCTGATGGAAAAAATCCTGTTTCAGGAAGAACAGNCCGTTTAAAAACTTCCGTGGAATAAATCCTTTGCGGATCATCTCTGGACATCAAGAAGCTTGTAATAATCCCGGAGTGGGTTATGGTCTCGCACAACGGCACAGAAAATAAATATACGGAGATTGAATATGCCCGATATGAATTATGTTGTAGTCACCGCTGCCGATTGCCCTGTTGAAAAAAGAGCGATGGCGGTCGAAAAAATGTCCGGTTTTGCCNATGACCTGAAATCCCAGGCAGGAACCATCCATACCCGATTTGGTATTCTGATGACAGGAAGTAACCCGGGTTCTCTGATTTTCGTCCAAAGCTATGAGAGTCTTTCAGGATTTGAAAAAGCCCAGGAGGTCTATGCGAATTCAGCCCCCTACAATGATCTGATCAAACAATCGGGAGTTAAAATTTTACTGAGAAACATTGCGAAGCTCGTGCCGGTGGAATTCCCTCAAAAGATGGACAGTAATCCAAAATACCTCGTCTTAACCCGGGCGACTCCGACGGGATACACTCCAGCCGAAATCGTTTCAGAATTTTCCAAAATCTCGAACCTCTTTGCGGATAACGGTGCGTCCACCCTNCGCTTCGGTAGGATTCTTACNGGAAGCAACGCCGGGGACATGCTGCTTGGTGTGACCTATCCATCGATGGCAGAAATTGAAGCATCCTATGATGCCGTTGCNGCCAGCGAGACTTTCATGAAGCTGGCCAGCAACATCTCCATCAATCTGCGAAATATCATCAGGATTTACTGAAGCCTCGATATCCCNCGGATTGACCGATTCCAGCACCGGAGTCGCAAGGGTTCCGGTGCTCCGACTTCTGCCTAAAACTCTAACCAGTCCAGAACTGATTGGCAGGATCGAAACCTCCTTCAGAGTTGAATGATTTAAATGGCAATTGAACCCGATTTCAATCAAGGTTCCATCACCCTATATTTCGAAACCTAAACGGATTAACCTTAAGCGGAATTTCTCAGGATGAAATGTGTCATCCATGGCTCAGGAGGAGTCGGTGGATATTATGGCGGGTGCCTGGCCCGAGCNGGCCANGAGGTCTTCTTCATCGCCCGGGGAGCGCACCTGGAAGCGATTCAGCAGCAAGGACTGTCCATCAAATCCGCAAAGGGTGATTTCCGAATCGAAACACCAAAATCCGGAGANCGCTGTGATCCAAATTTTGATCCGGATTTGGTGATTGTTGCGGTTAAATCCTGGCAGCTTCCTGAAATCACTGAAGAAATTAAAAATTACTGCACTCCTTCAACCCTNATTCTTCCCCTTCAGAATGGCGCAGATGCTTCGGACATCCTCGCCGATACCCTNGGGCCCGAAAGGGTCCTTGGAGGATTGACCAAAATATTCAGCAAGATCGAAGCTCCCGGAGTCATCAACCATTTTACCGGAGCCACATACATCGGTTTTGGAGAATACTTCCAGGATCCTCAATTTCAAAATGCACCGGATTCACTCAGTGAACGATGCCGAAATCTTGAAAAGGAACTGGATTCAACTCCGGGAATTGATGCAGAAGCGTTTGTCGATATCCAAAAAGAGCTTTGGCGGAAGATGCTGATTTTTGTTTCCACCAGCGGGGTTGGGACGATTACCCGAACACCGAATGGGGTTTTTCGCAGCATTCCGGAAACCCGGGAAATGCTGATTCAACTCATCCGGGAGATCCTCATAGTCGGACAGGCTAAGAAGGTCAACATCGGCGAAGATGATTACGAATGGGCGATTTCCACGATTGACGCCATGGCNCCTGAATCAAACAGTTCCCTGTTTCGTGATATCCAATCGAACCGTCCCTCCGAACTNCATTCGATCCANGGATTTCTTGTGAGGGAGGCAGAACGGTTATCCGTTGATGTTCCGGCACTCAGATTCATTTATCACTGCCTCATTCCCCAGGAGAACCTGGCCCGCGAATCCTGATGCAACCAATTTGCTTCAGAACGTCTTTGATTACCTATTCAGATATTTAAAATCACTCAGTTGTTTCATTCGAAACATCCCATAGAGGTTTAAGAGCCTCATCACGGATATCCTGGTCCTTCTCCGTAAAGATTTCCGGTTTTGCATCAAGAAGCAGCCAAGCGAGAAAACGGGACACGGTGTTGGGATCAAGCAGTTCATTATTCCGTTTAAGCGATCGGAAATTTTCCAGCATGGGGAAGCGTTCTTCATCCAAATTACGGATCTGCTCCTGCATCGCTGTATCCACCACTCCAGGCTTCACACTGCCGACCAGGATTCCCTGTCCAGACAGTTCTTCCTTCCAGCATTCGTAACTCATATGCAAGGCTGCTTTTGACATACAATAAGCTGCCCAGCCCTGGATGGAGCGATGCGCTGCTCCCGAAGAAATGTTCAAGATCCTCGAACCCGTTCCCAAACANGGAAGCAGTTTTTGGGTNAGGAAAACCGGACCTTCGAAATTGATCTGAAAATGTTTCTGCCATTCCCTTCGTTTCATTTTTGAAATCGGACCGACCGGATCAAGAACCGCAGCATTATGAACCAATAGATCCAGTTTCTGCTTTTTTACCACCGAATGAATTTTGTTCCGACCCGAAACGGTTCCAACGTCTGCCTCTACAATGGTCACCGATTTGCCAAAATCCTGTTTTAATTTTTCCAGGGGAGCAGGTCTTCTTCCGACTCCGATGACTTCATGATTTTTTTTGATCAATCTCTCACATAGTGCCCGTCCAATTCCAGTCCCCGCTCCGGTTATCAATGCGTGTTGTTTCATTTCGATTNCACTCCTGGGTTAACAAAGGATGTTTTCATTTCCGTAAAATTCCCATTCCATTTATTGGTTCGAGAACCCTATAAATTTTCAAAGAAAACCGCCAATTTGAATCCGGTTCCAGCAAGAATCATCGAATCATTTTTGCTTTTTACCATGGATCCATNTCAGNCATGTTATCGTTTCCCCNAAGAATACTTGACCCGAAACCAAGCCACATCAATATCTGAATTCAATTTCGAACTACCNNCTTTCACANCTAAAAAACTTGATGAAAATCCCAGTCCTTAGGACTAAATCTAAACTTTATTCAGGGATCGGCTTATTGCTCCTGGCAGTAGTATTTTTTGATTTAATGGGAGCCGTGATTAAATATCTGGGAGATGTTTATCCACCCCAGCAACTTTCTTTTTTCAGAAATATTTTCGGTTTAGTTCCCTCCCTGCTCTTATTGGCATTTTCAGAATCTTGGGTAAAGCAAGGAAGAAAAATTATTATCAGACAATGGAAGTTAGGTTTATTCCGGGGACTCCTCATTGCAGCAGCACAATTTTGCTATTACCTCTCCTTAAGACATATTGAGTTTGCAATCGCGACAACCATTTCCCTCTCTGGCCCCTTATTTGTCACTCTTCTTTCGGCACCGGTGCTTAAGCACAAAGTCGGTCTTATCCGCTGGATCGCGGTATTTCTGGGCTTTATCGGAATCCTGCTTGTCGTCAATCCCGATCCCAGGATTTTTAACTGGTATTCTTTACTGCCTCTTTGCTCAGCCTTCTGTTACTCGAGCACCAGTGTTACTGCCTCTTTGTTTGATGATTCCACCCCCACTCCTTTAATGAACATGTACACCCTGGTCGGAGCCCTGATCGGCTCCTTCCTCAGCCTTTTCATGACTGGAACTTATACCGAGATCGTCCAAAATCAGGATTGGTTGTGGCTGTTTGCGATGGGAGTCTTCGGTGGAACCGGAGTCTATTTGTGGGTATCTGCCTACAGGAAGACCGAACCGAGCAATCTCTCCCCGTTTCAATACTTCTCGATCCCGATTTCGTTTTTGATGGGATGGATGTTTTTTGGAGAAGCCCCTTTCTCTAAATTATTTCCCGGGGTCTTGTTCATCCTTGCAGGAGGATTTCTGGTCATCCTCCATGAGCGAAGAAATTAAACATAAAACCCCTAAAAAATAAAGATCCCCAAACCCCTGGTCACGATGGATCAAAGCTTCAGGAGATCNCCTAAAACAGATTTGAGCCGTCGATGGAACGGAAAATGCTGAAGGTATCTATATTGATGAACCTTAGCATGGATGCACTATGAGAGACAGCCGACTAGAACAGTCACAAATGTACTATAAAAACGTACTGGCCAAAAAGATCACGGAAGATGTTAACTTCGTTCCGGCTTATGAGGAAGCCATGGAGAAAATTGAGGCTAAAATTCCTCATGTGATTCAACTCATTTCCCATGATCACCGGGCTTTCAAAATCGTCCAGGATTGTGCCCTGGATCTGGCTTCNGCNATTCTCAAAAACAACACCCATGAGATCCGGTCGCTTTTAGGAATGGTTGTGGTAGGACTTCACCTGGAAGAAGTGTTCAAGAGCAAGTGACCGAAAACANTGATCATGGATTTGAAATTGAATCATCACATTCATTTCTNNNAGTCANTGGNNATGNNACTNAAATCCAAAAAAGCACAGGATTTCTATAGCCCTTTGACGCGGGCNATCCCTATTCCGCTTTCNCCTCCGCCGCAATAAGCAATCCAGACCTGTCCCTGATCCAGGAAGAGGGCAGGATCCCGAAGTTCGTTCACCCTTTCCATCACTGTTCCCATTATCGATGCAGCGACCGGAAGATCGCCACCTTCCCAACCCGGTGCAGGACGCAGCATTTCGGAAACCGGACCGAAACCCCAATCCGACCAGGCCTCGGCCGGTTTTAATTCACAGTGGAGGAGGCGTTCCGGCGCGTCACCAATTCTGGAAAAAGTGAGGTGCAATCGCCCTTGATGGGCAAAGACATGCCCATGGCGGATCTGCCGATCTGGAGCCCCGGTGATCTCTTCGGGGAGAAGTTCCTTCGGCGCCAGGTCGATTGGACCTTCCCAACTTCGGGTTCGTCCAAGCCGCCCTTCCCACATCGAAAGGTAGATCATTCCATCCAACTTCGTTGCCCGGAAATACGGTGGTCCCAGCAGGGGTTCTCTTGGCTTGAAGTTGATGCCATCGGTACTGGTGGCGAGNCGGGTCTGNTGATCCCCGCCGGGCAATAGNCCNTGGTAATACATCACCAGTCGCTGGTTTGNCTCGTCGATATGAACATCCGGTGAGGCAACATGGGCATAGAGGTAGTCGCCGTCAAGCGCGTCCACCCAGTCTGGTTCAGGCATTGAAGGGT
>FUFK010045456.1_pt1 | contig 19936 bp, 21 predicted proteins | sample 1021851 | NCBI WGS metagenome assembly FUFK01 (sample SAMEA51879418, study PRJEB19060) | metagenome
TATGTCTGGAAGAAGGATTATTTAGATAAAGCTGTTCTTGGCGGGTTAGCCGTTGGAATTTCAATCATTGCATTTTTGGTAATTTTCTCAGTATGGGACACCGGCACCAGTAGCCAAATTAAAATCCCAGTTGTTTTCATACAATCTCTTCCATATGTTCTGACAGTCGTGGTTTTGGCGGGATTTGTTGGAAAAGCTATCCCTCCGCGAGCAGGCGGACAACCATACGTTAAAGAGCGTTAGCATATTATCTTTATGCTATTTCTAGATATTGCAAATACCTAATATTTCTGTCTAAAGGCAGCTATGCAAATCTATCTCCCCATTGCCGAAGTTTCAGTCAACGCNTTCCTTTTACTTGGCTTGGGTGGCATTGTTGGTGTTCTCTCTGGGATGTTTGGTGTTGGTGGTGGTTTTTTAATGACCCCACTGCTTTTCTTTATTGGTATCCCTCCAGCTGTTGCAGTAGCAACAGAAGCCAACCAGATTGTTGCGTCTTCATTTTCGGGAGCGCTGGCTCATCTGAAACGGAAAACAGTCGACCTTAAAATGGGTCTAATTCTCTTGATAGGAGGCTTATTAGGCGCTGGACTAGGTTTGATTATTTTCAATTATCTCAAAAGTCTTGGACAAGTCGATTTGCTTGTTAAACTTTGCTACGTAGCTTTTTTGGGAATTATTGGAAGCCTGATGTTCATCGAAAGTTTGCGGGCACTTTTGAAAAAAGAAAATGGGTCAACACCAAAAAAAATTCGTAAGCAAAGAGGCTTTGCTCAACAATTACCTTTCAAAATGCGTTTCAGAACCTCGGGATTGTACATTTCTATAATACCTCCCATCTTTGTCGGAATCTTTGTCGGTGTCCTGTCAGCGATTATGGGCGTTGGNGGCGGTTTTATCATGGTACCAGCCATGATTTATATTTTGGGTATGCCAACAAAAGTTGTAGTGGGCACATCACTTTTCCAAATTATATTTGTTACGGGTTTTACCACATTATTGCACGCAACAACAAATTACACAGTTGACGTTGCTTTGGCTGTACTATTGCTTTTGGGCGGCGTAGTTGGAGCGCAGNTTGGAAGCCAGCTTGGAACTAGACTACGAGCAGAACAATTACGTATTCTTTTGGCACTGATGGTCATAGCAGTATGTTTGAAAATTGCNCTAGACTTATTAATTATGCCAGGTGAGCTTTATTCAATTAGCAAAGNGAGCCTAAAATAATGATTAGGCTTATCCTATTATTTTTGATATCAACTTCTTCCGCATTTGCAGAAAGTGTTGTGATTGGGATGGACAAAGAAAAAGTAGCCATAACGGCAACTTTTGATGGATCCCAAATTCTATTATTTGGAGCTGTTAAAAGAGATAAGCCGGCACCCATCGGCGATCTTCAAGTAATCGTTACGGTAGCTGGTCCTTCAGAGAGAATTTCTGTTCACAGAAAATCAAAAGTTTTAGGGATTTGGATGAATACAGAAACTGTAGAAGTAGACGCTGCACCCAGTTTTTATGCTGTCGCGACAAGCTCTAATTTTCTATCAACTATAAGTGATACAGAAGATCTTAGGTATAAAGTTTCTATACCCAGAGCAATTCGCTCCGTTGGTGCGCCTATGAATGTATTGGATGCTGTTTCGTTTTCAGAGGCCGTTATAAGGATTAGAAAAGAGCAAGGATTGTATAAATTGCTAGAGAATACGGTAGAGATCGACGAGCAAACCTTATTTCGAACCTCAATTGGCATGCCTGCGGATATATCTGANGGTGATTATACCGCNCGCATTCTCCTGACCAGAAATGGAAATGTAATTGATGAATTCTCTACTGTCATTGATGTAAGAAAAGTTGGTCTAGAGCGTCTGTTATTTAATATGTCTAGAGAAAACCCACTAGCGTATGGTCTTATGTCACTTGCGATTGCTATATTCGCTGGATGGGCAGCCTCGCTATTATTCAGATTTTTCAGAACTACCTAGCGCGGAGCCATTCTTATTGCTCCATCAAGACGAATTACCTCTCCGTTTAACATATCNTTCTCAATGATATGACACACTAACTGGGCAAATTCCCTTGGTTTGCCCAATCGTGTTGGGAATGGAACCTGCCCTCCCAAAGACTCTTGAACTTCATTAGGTAGACTTTCCAAAAGTGGCGTCAGGAATAATCCCGGTGCAATTGAACAGACACGAACTCCTTTATCAGAAAGATCTCTAGCCATTGGAAGTGTCAATCCAACGACTCCACCTTTTGAAGCTGAGTACGCAGCCTGACCTACCTGCCCATCATAAGCCGCAACAGATGCTGTATTTATTATTACGCCCCTTAAGCCGTCCTCTGAGTACTTATCATTTTTTACCATCTGAGCCGCACAGACAGAAGCCACATTAAAGGTACCAATTAAATTAATGTTAATAACTTTGGCAAAAAGTTCACTTGAATGGGCTTCACCTCGTGAAACAGTTTTTGCTGCGGGACCTATACCAGCACAATTTACCGCGACCTGAATTCCTTCATTTTGCTTTGAAAAATCCAAGACTGCTTGGTTTACAGAATTAACATCCGATACATCAACTTCGTAAAAGTCTGAATTTAATTCTTTTGCAATAGTTGAACCCTTATCAATATCTAGATCAAAAATAGCCACCTTTGCACCCATGGATGATAACATGCGCGCTGTTGCTTCACCTAAGCCAGAGGCGCCACCAGTAACTATCGCAGACAGTGTTCCATTTATTTCCATTGATCATCCTACAAAATATTTTTTATTAACAATATAAATCACTTTTTGATCTCAAGTTTAAATCCAATTGTAATTTGATATATTTGCACCAGGATACAGAAATGACAAATGACACACAACTTTGCCGAGTAGAATTTCCTACCTTTGTTCAGATGCCTACTAGATGGATGGATAATGATGCTTACGGTCACATGAACAATATTGTTCACTATGCTTTAATAGACACAGCCGTCACTGACTGGCAAAGAGACCACGGCTTCTTTAATAAAGAACATGCCGGATTGGAGTTTATGGTTGTCGAAAGTGGTTGCCGCTACTTTTCAGAGGCGGCCTATCCAGACAAAATATCAGTTGGCTTAAAAATAAATAAAATTGGTAATACATCATGGATATATCAAGCAGGGCTTTTTCGAGAAGAGGATGATCCATGTTTCGCACTAGGGTTTTTTGCACAGGTTCTAGTAGACAGTGAAAATCGAAGACCCACACCAATTCCCAGCGAAATGCGTGATGCTCTAAAGTTATTAGAAACTTAGTTATTTAACTTTGAATTGGAGGNCATTATTCCAAATGGATAGCCCTAGAAATTAACCACTTTTCCAGTTTCAGCTGAAACTTGTGCGGCATTACCCATTCTTACAGCCCAGATACCATCATTCAAAGTCACCTCTGGTGATTGATGTCCGTCTACAACACGCATAAATTTTTGATGTTGATAAAACGTAGAGCCATTGTGATCACCTGCTTCTAATATCATTTCGTCTACAGGCACATCAAATTCTCTTAAACCAGACCTGTCTCTTGGACTAATAACTATTTTTGGTATCGGAGGAGCACCAAGTTTCTTGGGCCAAAATCTAGCGGGGCCTGGAACAAAAGCTTCTATTTTACCTGTATCTCCAGTAATTGATATCTCTTCTTGATACTTTGCACCCTCTGCAAACATACACAATTCAAGCATGGCCCTCATATTATTTTCAAACTCAACAATTACATATCCATGATCCCAAATATCTGGCACCAAACCAGAGTAATTTTCTTTAAGATGATTAACGGCCTGCCCTCCACTAGCCATTATCTTGGTTGGGTTAGACCCGGTTATCAGCCTCATTAAATCAAAAAAATGGCAACATTTTTCCACAAATGTGCCACCACTGTTTTTGTTAAATCTATTCCAGTCATCGACTTTTGGAAGAAAAGGAAATCTATGTTCACGGATAGAAAGCATTTTAGTACNACCAGTCACATTATTTTGCCTTTTAATAAGTTCTGCTATGGGCGGCATATATCGATATTCCATAGCTACCCAAACNGGCGCACTATATTTGATTGAGAAGTTTTTTATTCTCTCCAAGTGTTTAATTTCAGTGAATAAGGGCTTTTCTACCAGTATGGGTCTATGAGGAATACCGGCCAATTGTTCCAACTGATCCATATGGAGATGGTTTGGCGACACTATTAACCAACAATCAATATTTTCATCACTCAAAATTTTATCTAGGGAGTCATAAAACTTGGCGTCTGGGGCAAGTTTTTTTGCCATTTTCTGCATATTTATATTAGGTTCATAAATCGCATAAGCTATAGCGTCATTGATTAAATTTATGTTGCGAAGATGCTCCTGTCCCATCATTCCACAACCTATAATTCCGTATCTTTTTATCATAATGCTCCTAACTGATACGCGCAGTATAGCGTGCAACCTTTGTATCGATCCAACTACGTGAAAACTCAACAGGCGCTCCAAANTGATCGTTCGCCAAACGCTCNATACAAACCGTCTCATTATCATGCGCTAATTCAAATTCCTCGGGTGCCCAAGAAGGAACTGGCAGTAAAGTCGCACTATCTTTAGCTGACATGATGCGCAAATTTAAAATATCTTTATAAAAAAGATAAACTGACTGTGAAATTTGATCAAATTTATGCCCATTAGTTTTCATAGAATCTAAGTGTATTTCTTCCAATACGCAGGGTTGGTCGTCGAGAAAACGTAATCGTCTAATCCGCAGGCACTTATTTGATTCTCCAAAAAACGGTGCAGTTTTTGGCTTCTGAACCAAATTGATATCTAAATTTTTTGCAGAAGGCAAACCTCCACCATCAATTAATTCNACTCTAAAAAACGAGTAAATNGAATCAAACTTTGTATTGAATTTTACATAATTACCNGAACCATGCTTCCTAAGTAGNGCACCTTTTTGTTCAAGGTCTTTTAAAGCTTTTCGNAATGTTCCAACAGAAATATTGAGTGACTTAGCNAAATTTCTTTCGGGCAAAAGACGTTCTCCATCCAATAAACGACCAGCTATAATTTCTCGCATAAGCATTTCGCTAATTTGGATGTATATTGGTAAAGAAGTAGCTTCAGACATGTTTAAACAACGTGTGTAATTCATAAATTGATACACTATTGATTTACATAAGTTGGAATGCTACGCAAGATGTAAGATTAGGGGGAAGTATGACCGTAGTACCAATTACATCTTCTGACTTAATGGCCGCGGAAGTTTCTTGGTTTTCAGCCTTGTGTTCGGACGATTACCAATTTTTAGGAATACCCGACGGTAACCTTCGTAGTTCGTGGGAGCATTGTAGTTCAATCGTCAAAGAAGCAGAAAACTATGGCTTTCGAAATATACTGTGCCCCTCTTCTTATCAGGTTGGACAAGACACATTAAGCTTTGTTGCTGGCTGCGCACCAATAACAGAAAAAATTAACATGCTCGCAGCGGTAAGATGCGGAGAAATGCAACCCATAATGCTTGCTCGCACTATCGCCACTCTAGATCATATGATGAACGGTCGGTTAACNATCAATATNATTAGTTCTGATTTTCCAGGAGAAAAGGCTGAAAGTGGGTATCGATATCAGCGCTCACGAGAAGTAGTAGAAATCTTGAAGCAAGCTTGGACTCAGGATGAGATTGATTATGAAGGTGAGATTTACAAGTTCTCAGGCCTTACAACAGAACCTTCAAAACCATTTCAAGTAGGAGGACCATTACTTTATTTTGGCGGATATTCTCCACCAGCCCTTGAATTGTGCGGACAGCATTGTGACGTCTATCTGATGTGGCCAGAACCTAAAGAACAGATAATTGGAAGAATGAAATCTGTTAATGAAGTGGCTGAAAAATATGAAAGAACCCTCGATTATGGGCTGCGCGTCCATATGATTGTTAGAGATACCGAAGCAGAAGCAAAAGAGTATGCTGAATATATAGTATCAAAGCTAGAGGATGACTTTGGAAAAAAAATAAGAGAACGCGCTCAGGATAGCTCGTCATTGGGAGTCTCACACCAAGCAAAAAATAGAAAAATTGCTGATGAATTCGGTTACGTCGAACCTCATCTTTGGACTGGAGTTGGTAGAGCAAGATCTGGGTGTGGCGCTGCTATTGTGGGATCCACCGATCAAGTGATGAGTGAATTAGAACAGTATCAAAAATTGGGANTCCGNTCTTTTATCCTGTCTGGGTATCCTCACCTCGATGAATGCAAACATTTTGGCTCAAAGGTCTTGCCAAATATAAAAACTTGCTCTTTACCGCATGAATATGGCCGAGTTCCAGAAAGTACACCTTCAACTCCACTCGGGCTAGGAGAGCGCCACTAATGCAACGAACTAAAATCAGCTCATCGCTTACAATGTCACGTTTGGTCTATGGAATGTGGAGATTGGGTGATGACCAGGACACATCGCCTGAGCACGTGCGCAATAAAATATCAAGTTGTTTACATCAAGGTATAACCTCTTTTGATCAGGCTGATATATATGGTGGCTATGAGGCTGAAGAAATTTTAGGAAATGCACTCAAAGGATCACATCTNCGTAAAGAAATGGAGATTGTTACTAAGTGCGATATTGTAGCACCAGTAGGCAGGTATAAGAGTGCTCGAGTAAAATACTATGACACTTCAAGAGATCATATTTTAAAATCAGTAGACGCATCATTGAAGCTCATGGGCATCGACTATATCGACTTNCTTCTACTCCATAGGCCAGACCCGCTGATGGATCACTTTGAAACTGGTGCAGCTCTTGATGAAATAATTGCATCTGGCAAAGTAAGAAATGTGGGTGTTTCTAACTTTAAGCCTTGGGATTGGAACTTATTGCAAGCTGCAATGAAGAATAAACTTGTTACCAATCAAATTGAATTAAGTGTGCTAGCACATGAGGGCTTTACAAATGGCGATGTAGCATTTCACCAAACTCATAATACTCCTATTATGGCTTGGTCTCCTTTAGCTGGAGGGGACTTATTTTTAAAATCAAATGAAAAGCTTTTAAATAGTCTGAGTAATATCGCAGATACATTTGGTGTCGAACCAAGTACAGTAGCGGTAGCCTGGCTTCTCGCACATCCTGCCAATATTCTACCCGTTCTAGGAACAAATTCTTTGTCACGAATAGAAACAATTTCTCAGGCTTTAGATATCAAATTGGATAGACAAACCTGGTTTGAAATTTATACAACCGCGCTTGGACGCGAAGTTGCTTAGTGACTGTGGAAGTAGAGTTAAATGATTAATCAGGATGACTTCAGATCTGCTTTAGGAAAATACGTAACAGGTATTACAATTGTTACCTGTAATAGCAAAAACGGTCCAATAGGCATTACGGCTAATAGCTTTTCAAGCTTATCTTTATCACCTCCATTAGTTTTATGGTCTCCTGCAAAGGCTTCCAAAAGGCATGATACCTTTTTAGAGGCTGAAAAATTTATTATTCATATTGCTAACGAAGACCAAATTGAGCTCTGCAAAAGCTTTTCAAAGAGTGCTGATGGCGGAAATGGAGTAAATTGGGAGTTCAATAACGAAGGTGAAGCTTTCATCAAAAATTGTTCCGCGCGCTTTGAATGCATAAAGTATAATCACTTCGATGGAGGAGATCATTCNATCATCGTAGGGGAAGTGAAAAAGTTTGAAACGACGGACCATAAACCGTTAGTCTATTGGGGGGGAGCTTACAAAAAACTCTAATTTTCTGTTTAATTCCGAAATATGAAGACAAAAAAATTTAAATAGATTTTATTTTTTTTGTTTTTATATCGCCAACCTTTTATAATTGACCTCGGTCAATTTTTAGAGTTTGGTAGCGCTATCAACAGTGTAAATTTTAGCGCTTAAATTTTACCGATCGGGTCTTCTTACGACTTGATTTAAATATAACTGAATGTTTCAACTCTTGGGAGGAAAAGAATGAAACTTAATACTAAAACTTTAAGCATCACAGCTGCTTTATCCTTGGGCTTTGGTACCATGGGTCTCGCGGGTTCTCACGATGTTTGCAATACACCGTCAAAATTAGGCGACATGGGTAGCTTTCCAGGTGAAGTGATTACCGTACAAGGTTCACTTTTAGGAACAGACCAGGAAATGTTCTTAAACACAGTAAGCTGTTTCGAAAAGGCAACTGGGGCGACAGATTCAATATTCTGGTTCTCGTGACTTTGCAGCGCTCGTAGTTGCTGATATGCGTTCAAANAACCCACCTAACATTGCCATNTTTCCACAGCCTGGTCTTGCAGCCGATATGGCAGCAGAAGGTCATTTAGTACCTATTGGGGATGACGCAGCCGCATGGATGAAAGACAATTACGGTGCAGGTTCTTCTTGGGTAGACCTCGGAACCTATGCAGATCCTAATGGTAACGACCAATTTTATGGTTTTGCCTTTAAAATGGATTTAAAATCATTGGTCTGGTATTCACCCGAACAGTTTGAAGACAATGGCTATGAAATTCCATCCACTATGGAAGAACTGATTGCTTTATCCGATCAAATGGTAGCTGATGGAAATACACCTTGGTGTATTGGTGTCGAGTCTGGAAACGCTACAGGTTGGACCGCAACTGACTGGATGGAAGACATCATGCTGCGTACGACTTCAGCTGAAAACTACGATCGTTGGGTTTCAAACGATTTAGCGTTTAACAGTCCAGAAGTGATTAATGCCATGGAACTTTATGGTCAATTCTCTCGAAATGATGATTACGTTGCGGGTGGAGCAGCTTCAGTAGCGACGACTTCATTTGGTGATGCACCAAAAGGTTTATTCACTTCGCCTCCAAGTTGTATGATGCACCGACAAGCTTCCTTCATCACCGGGTTTTTCCCAGACAAAGGTGAGGAAGTTGCCCGCGGTGAAGCAGATGCATTTTATTTTCCACCTTTTGCATCTGGAAACCTAGGAAACCCAGTTCTTGGTGCCGGAACATTGTATACTATGGCAAAAGACTCTCCAGCGACCCGTGCATTCTTTAAGTATTTACAAGAAGCTTCAGCACATGAGGCGTGGATGCAGCAAGGTGTATTCCTTACNGCTCATAAAGGTGCTGACTTAAATGCTTACGCAACACCTCTATTAAGAAAGCAAGGCGAGATCCTAGCAAATGCTACCACGTTTCGTTTTGATGCATCAGACTTGATGCCTGGTGCTATCGGTGCAGGCGCTTTCTGGAGTGAAATGACCGCGTTCGCAAACGGCCAGGATGCAAAAACAACTGCTGACAATATTCAAGCAGCTTGGGATGCTATAAAGTAATATAGCTTAAAGAGTATGGTAAGAGCACAGGAAAAAACCTGTGCTCTTATTCTTTAATTTGGGGCAAAAAATTTAATGCGTTCTGTTCAATCAATAATTTTTAGTAACAGCTTAGCCATCGTTCTCACGATAGTTTGCGTATTACCAATTACTGCTGTCTTTGTATTTTCTCTAACTGCCCCCATAGATGACGCTTTTGCAAATTTTGGCCTTTGGCTTCACAATAAATATGAGTGGTCTGTAGCATCTTTTGTGACAGAATTGAGATTTGCAAAAGTTGGTTTTGCTTTACGTTCTGTCTTGATAGCTTTGTTTATCTCATTTTTATATTACTGGATCACAAATTGGCTTAACTTTGGGCTTGCTAATTTCAGATCGAGCAAATCTATTGGAAAAAGAGCAGCGATCGCTGAAGCCATTCAGCCTTGGATATTCGTAGGGCCTGCACTCGTTTTACTTCTGTTGTTTCTACTAATCCCAGCTCTTGCAACTCTAAAAATATCATTCACAGAACCTAATGGGGCAGCTTCAGTTAGCAACTATGCATTTCTTTGGGACCCTAGCGCTCTTGGATATCTTCAATTTAGGTTTGCCATGCGAAATAGTTTGATGTGGCTGATTTTGGTGCCCTCACTATGTATAGTTTTTGGATTATTAATCGCCGTTTTAGCAGATTCTGTGCGGTGGGGTGTGGTTGCAAAAACTTTTATTTTTGTGCCTTTAGCCATTTCTTTTGTTGGAGCAGCAGTAATTTGGCGGAATATTTTTGCTGGAGGTGGTATCGAACCTCAAGAAGCGATAAATGGCGTCACACCTTCTTACCAAATAGGTCTTTTAAAAGCCCTATTAGGGCACACACCTGAATATAATGAGCCACTGTATAATTTAAAATTTTGGGGCAATTTTTACCTAATGTGGATTATGGTATGGATAAAAACTGGTTTTGCAATGGTTATTTTTTCTGCTGCTTTAAGAGGTGTTCCTCAAGAAACAGTAGAAGCCGCTATAATTGATGGGGCAAACCCCAGGCAGCTTTTCTTCAGAGTAAAACTTCCCCAAATTTTCTCAACAGTTGTTGTGGTGTGGACCTATCTTGTAACAGATGTATTAAAGGTTTTTGATATTCCCTATGCGCTATCTGCCAACGATGACGACAAGCTTCTTCTCGCAACGATGATGGAAGCTGCAATGAATACATGGTCTATTGGTGGCAACAATGTTGATAATTTATTTGCCGCAATAGCGGTTATGCTGATGTTAACAGTTATACCTCACATGATTTTTCTCGGTTGGCGTATTCGGCGCGAGCAAAAGCAGCTAGAACACTAAGGATTTGATTGGTTATGTATAATCGCTCATTTGCTCACATTATCCTCGCCATTATCCTAGTAATCTGGGTAGTACCTTTCGTGGCTCTGATTACAACTTCATTCAGATCAGAAATTGCATCTAAGACTTCAGGCTTTTGGACAGCATTCACCCCAACGGAGCTAGGCCACCGTTTCAGCACACATGATAAGGGTGAGCAGGTCAAAATTACAGAAATGCGTGGCAACATTTTTCAACGCATAAATAAAGACGAAGAATGGTTTAAAATCTCCGGCGANATAAAGTCCATCATGTTTAAAGGTCGAGTACCAGACCCTGAAAAACCNGGAAAAACAAAACTAATCAGGAAACTTGTGCCAGCAGGTGAAGTCATGGATGTCCGGGGGGGCGAGTTCGTTTTTCAGGCGAATGGTGATTTTATTTGGGCTTTTCCTGAGGAAATTGCCCCAAAGCCTAAAAATCTTGACGTTTTTATAAATCAAGACCCTGTGTTTGGCGCAGAAGCCTATTTTGAAGTTTTATTGGATAACAAAGACGTACCTAACGCTTTGATCTCTTCTTTTATAGTTGTTGTACCAGCAACAATCATTCCTATAACGGTTGCTGCTTTTGCTGCCTATGCATTTTCATGGATGCGATTTCCAGGCAGGGATTGGTTATTCATAATTGTCGTTTCGCTGATGGTGGTCCCAACACAACTAGCATTTTTACCAATTCTGCAGGGTTTTAATGGTATTGCAACTTGGGCGACCGCTCTAAAACAATGGACAACTGACTGTGAATTGACAAATTCATGTCAATTCCCAACCAAATCATTCGCAGGTTTGTGGCTAACCCATACGGGCTTCGGTCTTCCTCTAGCTATTTTTCTTTTGCGAAATTATATTGTTGGGCTACCCAGGGAATTGCTCGAGAGCGCCAAAATTGATGGGGCTAATCATATGCAAATTTTCATAAAAGTAGTGGTCCCACTTTCAGTGCCAGCGCTTGCTTCGTTTAGCATATTTCAATTTCTTTGGATCTGGAATGATTTATTGGTAGCCATGTTCGTTGGCCCCAGCGAAACTGATAACATAGTTTTCCCTATTTTGTTGGAAAGACAGTTGGGAACTTTTGGAGACCAACTTCACCTTCTTAACGCTTCAGCCGTAATATCCATGATAGTTCCAGTGATAGTATTTCTCGCTATGCAGAAATATTTCATAAGGGGTTTGCTCGCTGGGTCCGTCAAAGGAGGTTAATGAATGTCTTCTTTGAAATGGTGGGAACACGCTGTTATTTATCAAATTTATCCAAGATCATTCCAAGACTCAAACTCTGATGGAATTGGTGATCTCAATGGGATCACATCAAGGTTAGAATATATTGCGGACCTGGGTGTCGATGCCATTTGGATCAGTCCGATTTTCATGTCTCCACAATATGACTATGGATATGATGTCTCCAATTATTATGATATTAATCCTGAATACGGAAATCTAAACGATTTCGACCTCTTGATTGAAACGGCACACGAGTCTTGGACTTGCGACTTATGATTGATATTGTTGCAGCCCACTGTTCTCACTTACACCCGTGGTTCGAAGAAAGCCGAAAATCGAAAGATAACCCGAAATCTGATTGGTTTCACTGGGTTGATCCAAAACCTGATGGCTGCCCACCAAATAATTGGTTATCTTTTTTTGGGGGGTCAGCCTGGTCATGGGAACCTAGGAGACAACAATACTATTTACANAACTTTTTGCCAGAACAACCAAATCTAAACCACGCAAACCAAGAAGTACAAGAAGAGCTAAATAAAATTGCTAGATTTTGGTTTGACCGTGGGGTTGATGGTTTTCGGCTAGATGCAGTGCATACAATTAATGGAGATTGTGAATCCTATAAGGACAATCTGCCAGATCCGAACTTTACTCTCGGTCCCTTGCCACAGGACAGCCAACCCTTCTTTAGACAACTCCATGATGTTGCTCAGCTTAATCAACCTGTGATCCAAGAATTTAGCAAAGCCTACAGAAAAATTGCTGACGAGTATGACGGCGATCGTTTCTTAATGGGGGAAGTAAGCGGCGATGATGGCAAAACAATGTTAGTAAGCCAAACTTTTACAGAGCCTGGAAGGCTTCATGCAACTTATAATTTTGACTTACTTGAACATTGTGGCTTAACGGTTTCAGAAATGAAGGAAGCGATTTCTAACGCACTCGAATTATTTAACGGCACAGGGAGACTTAGTTTTGCTTTTTCGAACCATGACGTCCCTCGCTCAGCGAGTCGACAGTTAAGTCCACTTGGGATAGCTTTAGACAAGCAAGATGATTTGCAATTGTTACTCCTTCAACTTGAAACATCACTGATTGGTTCCACCTGCATTTATCAGGGTGAGGAATTAGGATTATCGGACGTCACAGATATTGACTTTGACAAAATGAANGANCCATGGGGAATAAACTTTTATCCTGACTTCTTAGGCAGAGATACATGCCGAACCCCCATGGTTTGGGAAAAAAACAAGCCAATGGGAGGCTTCACATCTGCAAATGAGTCTTGGCTACCCATATCGAAAAGCCACTTGGAAAAAGCTGGCTTGGACATGGCAAAAANTGAAGGCTCAATCTATAATAAATTTTCCAGTTTCCTAAAATGGCGCAAGAATCAACCTGCCCTNATGACAGCTAATAATATGTCAAACATAACTGGAGGCCCAAGGGAGATAATTTTTGATAGAATAAGCGAAACTCAAANATTGAGATGTAAATTTGATTTTGAATTGGTTAAAGCCACCTTTGAAGAGGTAACACATGGCACAGGTTGAACTTAAAAATGTAGAAAAATCTTTCGGACAAACGAAAGTCATTAAAGATGTTCACTTATCTATAGAAAAAGGGGAGTTTGTAGTCTTTGTGGGCCCCTCAGGTTGTGGAAAATCAACGTTACTAAGACTTATTGCGGGATTGGAAAATTTAAGTAATGGTGAAATAATAATAGCAGATCGACCTGTTATGGATTTACCGCCCTCAGAACGAGGGATTGCCATGGTTTTCCAATCGTATGCTCTCTACCCACATATGTCTGTTTTTCAAAACATGGCTTTTTCATTAAGCTTACAAAAATTTTCTAAAGATGANATNAGAAAACGNGTTGAAGCTGCNGCTAAAATTCTTCAAATGGAGCATCTACTTGACCGAAGGCCAGCAGCACTGTCCGGNGGGCAACGTCAGCGTGTGGCTATTGGCAGAGCGATTGTAAGAAACCCTGAAGTATTCTTNTTTGATGAACCNCTATCCAANCTGGACGCNGCANTNAGGCACGATACTCGNGTNGANATTGCTAAATTACATAAACAGTTGGATGCAACAACTATTTACGTAACCCATGATCAAGTTGAAGCTATGACACTTGCTGATAAAATTGTTGTTTTACGNGANGGNGAAGTNATGCAGGTGGGATCNCCNATGGATNTATTNAATTTACCTGATAATGAATTTGTGGCTGGTTTTCTTGGCTCTCCAAAAATGAATTTTTTTGAAGGTAAACTGTCAAAAGTTACAAAAAATGGTTCTTCTGGCTCATTTAAGGGTCAAGGTTTTGAAGCTAATGGTATACGGCTGACCTCGCGAGAGAAAAATTCAGATGATCATGTTCGCTTGGGTATTCGTCCTCAGCACTTACAGATCCACGAAAAAGGAAAGCTGATTGGTCGTGTGACTTTGGTTGAAAAGCTTGGAACAGAAACCGTGGTTGAATTAATGACTGAAAACGGTACGCCTTTTAGATATGCTGCTGCGGAAACACCTGACATAGCTGTGGGTGATAACTTAAAATTTAAATTTGAAAGTAGCAGGGCGCATTTATTCTGAGTTTAAATTCCTTAACTTAAAACTAAGCTTATTTCGACCATCTAGGTTTGGTTTTATTCAAGAAGGATTCTATTCCATGACGCGCCTCTTCACCTTCCCATATATCTGCTAACTGCTGAATTGTCTGCTCTATAACTTTATCATCTATAGTAGCACCTAGTGACCTAACCAAAGCTTTTGCCTCACCAACCGCTTTGGGCGCTGTTTTTAAGTATGGAATAATATGCTCCTCGACAGATTGATCCAAATCATCGGAAATTTCAGATACTATGTTCAACTTTTTTGCATCCAGCTCACTGAAAATATTGCCTGACATAAATACTTCACGAGCCTTAGCTTGACCCATTTTCCCAACCACATATGGTCCAATAGTGGATGGTATCAGCCCTAACCTGGTTTCAGTAAAGCCAAACTTCACATTTGAACTTGCTATGACATAATCACATACACAAGCTAAGCCAACTCCACCACCATAAGCAGCACCATGCACTTTTGCTATTAAAGGCACAGGAAGTTCATTCAAAGCTTTTAGCATAAAGGCTAGTTTCCTTGCTTCAGCTATTCTTGTTGACCTATCCGCGTTAATTTGGGCATTCATCCACTCTAGATCACCACCTGCACAAAACAAGTTACCCGCCCCTCCAATAACCGTGACGCGAACATCGGATGTTAAAGAAGCCGCAAAGTTTGTCAGCTCATCTATCATTTTTGCTGACAGGGCATTTCTTTTGTCAGGCCTATTCAAAGTTAGTGAAACAACGCCTCTTTCATCTTTTTTAACCAATAAAGTTTCATAATTCATCGCGTTAGGCTCCTTGCAAACTCTGCTGCTACTTTTATTTTTTCTCTATCAACACCAGTATGGAAACCTTTGCTTTCTAAAAAATCAATAACCGCTTCTGTAGAAACATTTCCTCTAGCTCCTGGTGCATAAGGGCAGCCACCTAAACCAGCAATCGAAGCGTCAAATGTTGAAATCCCAAAATCTAATGAAATATCAATATTTTCAATAGCTTTACCCTGCGTGTCATGGAAATGAACTGCTAAATCTTTTGCTTTGAATACAGACAAAAGTGCGGACAATAATTTTTCTGTNGTGTNTGGGTTAGCTGATCCTAAAGTATCACCCAAGGATATTTCGTAGCACCCCATATCAAGTAATTCTTCTGCAACTTTAATAACTTGAGTGGGGTTCGTTGGGCCGTCATAAGGACAATCGGTTATGCAAGAAATATATCCTCTTACAGGCATAGGGGCAGCTTCAACGATTGGTCTGAATGTCTGCAAACTCTCTTTTACACTTTTGTTTATGTTTGCTTTTGAAAAACCCTCTGATGCAGATCCAAAAACAGCTATTTCATCAGCNTTAGCTCTAATGGCGCGCTCCAGCCCTTTTTCATTCGGTGTTAATGCTGTGAAAGCTACACCAGATTTTCTATTGATACCTGCCATAACCTGCTCTCCATCAGCCATCTGTGGAACCCACTTGGAGCTAACGAAACTTGCAGTTTCAATTTTCGGTATTCCACTAGTTGATAACAGATTTACAAGTTTCACCTTGTCTGAAGTGCTTATAAATTTACTCTCATTTTGAAGACCATCTCGTGGCCCCATCTCAAAAATAGTCACATCTATTTCCATTGCACATACCCCTAAGGCGCACTAACAAGGAATAAACGATAAACAAGAAAACACTATAATAAAAGAAAAATGTTTTNCTTGCGATCTCGTTGTGACGCTGCTTTGAGTGTAATTTAGATAGGAGTGCATAAGTGGATCATTTTACACCAGATTTGTTAAATGAAATTAGAGAACAATTTGCTTTTGTTGATAAATGCCCCTTTTCAGGAGAACGCATTTTTTTTGAGAACGCAGGTGGCGCCTTAACTTTGAAGTCAGTTGTGGAAACTTCTTCTAAATTTGCAGCAATCCCGGACAACCAAGGGCGATCAAATGCGGCAAGTAAAGCACTAATGGATGTTATCCAAAAAGCTAAATCAGATGCAGCCAGTCTNTTTGGAACAANAAAAGGCCAATTTTTTGTTGGTGAAAGTGGNACAGAATTACTCTTTCGGCTTGTAAGAAATGCTGCATCATCAGCTGACATGGGTGGTAATATGGTAGGGAGCAGTTTTGAACACCCTGCAACAAGAAGTGCCGCAAAATATTGGGCTGCTGAAACAAAACGACAATATATCAATGTACAACATGATGATACTCTTGGACATGTAACAGCAGACCATTATTCAAATATTATAACGCCAGATACTCGCGTAGTAACAATTCTACATGCTTCTCCAGTCACAGGTATTAGTGTTGATCTAAAGAAAATAAGCGAAGCAGTTCGTTCAATTTCTCCAGAAGCTCTAATAATTGTTGACGGCGTACAATATGCGGCCCATGGGGGGATAAAGATAGATGACTATGATATCGATGGTTATGCCATATCGCCATATAAGATGTATTCTCGTCACGGATATGGATTTGCGTGGGTTTCTGATCGCTTAACCCAAATGCAGCATGAACAGCTTCTTGATGGGCCTAGTGAAAACTGGGAATTAGGAACCAGAGACACTGGTTCTTATGCCACACTATCTGATGTTGTCGAGTATTTAGAATGGCTTGGCGAAAAAGTTGAAAGTACGAATAATAGAACCAAAAAATTAACTAACGCTGCAAAGGCTATAGCTGCCCAAGAAACTTCATTAACTGAACTAATGATTAATGGAGAGGACAATATTAAAGGCTTGAAAGACCTAGAAGGTATTCAGATTATTGGCGGTGAAAAAAACCCTAACCGCAAAGGNTTAGTAAGTTTTAGAATTGTAGGTTCTCCCTCTCAAGAAATAGTAGACTTTCTCAATGTTAACGGCATTAGGACGCATGTAAGGAAGGCGGATCATTACTCAGGCAATATCTTGAATCCTCTTGGTTGGGAAGATTGTGTTCGAGTATCAGTTTGTCACTATAATAGTTCTGAAGAGATAAAATCGTTGCTATTAGCACTAAATGAATTTCAAATGAAATTGCCAACCAATTAAGTCAGCTCAAATTGACCCCATTTTTCTCTAAGTTTGTTTAAAATTTGATCTCGGGTTTGCCTATAAGAAACTAGCTTCATTTCTCGAGTTTCACCGATACCTGTCGGGTCAAGAATTGGCCAATATTCAACTGTTAAATGGAATAATCGAGTAAGCTCCAAAGCTCTTCTTTGTGACGCTGGCGAAAGAGCCACAATCAGATCAAAAGATGATAAATCATCTCCCCATCGTTCCATTTCATCGAAACTTCTCGATCTGTGTCTAGACAATTCGACACCGATTTCATCACAAACAGCTATCGAAAAACCATCTATTTCAAGATCATTAATCACTCCAACTGATTGAACGTATGTGCCAGTTCCATAAAGTTTTTTCATAATACCTTCAGCCATAGGCGACCTGACCGCATTATGATCACAGCAAAATAATATTGATTGTGGGAGTGAATTATTCATCCTTCAACTCCCAAAATGCAACACACAAATCAGTGTAAAGAGTCGTCTTGAGGTATCATAATCAATTTCAGCTTTGCCCTCTAACCGCTCCAGCAATATACGAGCACCTTCATTGTGGATCCCGCGTCTTGCCATATCGATTGTTTCAATTTGACCAGGAGGGAGATTTTTGACGGCATCATAATAACTTTCACAAATAGACCAGTAATCTTTAACTACTTGTTTAAATGGCGAAAGAGAGAGATGAAACTCTGCAACTTTGTCTCCTGCCGCTGCAGACAAATCAAAAACAAGTCTTTTGTCCTTGATAGCCAAATTGAGGTTAAATGGGCCCGTTATTCTGCCATTGGTTACTTTTTCAGGCAATTCAAATGTGTTCTTTTCTAGTAAATCAAAGATAGCTACTTTGCGCTCCTGCTCAATTTCAGATGTTGGAGGNGGCAAATTTCGATCATCTAATTTTATATCGGAAAGATAGCTCATTTTAACTCCTCTAGAGGCTAAGACTAATTTAGGCTCATAGGTGGATCAACAATAATTTCGCTTTTTCAATTGAAACAGATTTATTAAGAATTTGATTTGATTCTTTCACTTATCGAAAGTCCNTGGCACTCCAAACCTTCTGAGTTTGCCAATGTTACTGCGGAAGGCCCAATTTTTAAAAGAGCGTCTCGAGACACTTTTGCTAGGGTTGTCCTTTTTAAAAAGTCCATTACTGATAGACCGCTACTAAATCTAGCTGATCTAGCAGTCGGCAAGACGTGATTAGGACCCGTTACATAATCACCAACTGCTTCAGGTGTCCAGTGACCAAGAAAAATAGCGCCAGCATTGGATATTTTTTTCGCTAAATTTTCTGGATCAGAAACACAGAGTTCCAAATGTTCCGGGGCAAGTCTATTTGAAAGCTCTGCCGCTATCTCAAAATTAGGGACTTTGATAATCGCGCCATTATTCTTCCAACTTTTTCCAGCTATTTCGTTCCGAGANAGATTTTGGAGATTTATTTCTATTTTTTCTGTCACAGCNTTTATAACNTCGTCACTATCTGTTATCAAAATGGACTGAGCATTTTCATCATGCTCGGCCTGGCTTAATAAATCCAATGCGATCCAATCTGGTCTACTTGTCTTATCGGCTATGACTAAAATTTCTGATGGGCCAGCAATCATATCTATCCCCACTTTTCCAAAAACTTGGCGCTTGGCAGCTGCCACAAATGCGTTACCTGGACCAGTTATTTTATCGACTGGCTCTATAGTTTTGGTTCCATAGGCTAACGCCGCGATGGCTTGCGCTCCACCCACACGATAAACTTCATCTACCCCAGANAATTGAGCTGCAAGCAAAACCATTGGGTTAACTTTATTATCTGGCGTTGGGACTGTTATTGCTAATCGTTTGACACCGGCAACTTTAGCCGGAATAGCGTTCATCAGTACTGAAGAGGGATAACTGGCCAAACCCCCAGGAACGTATAAGCCAGCAGCGGATACAGGAGACCAACGCCAACCTAATTCAACTCCACTTTCATCAGTCCAAAATGTATCATCAGGCAATTGTTTTTCATGATAAGATTTAATTCGCGTTACTGCTAATTCTAATGCACTTCTGTCTTTATCACTAACTTGCGCGGCTTGTTCTTTAAGCTCTGACTGAGTAAATCTTAGTGTATCTGTAGTAAGACTAATTCGATCAAACTTTTTGGTATATTCAATAAGTGCTTGATCACCAAGTTCTATAACCCCACCTATTATTTCTCTGACAGACACATCAACGTCAACGCTGTCTTCTCTTTTGGCTAACAAGAGCTTTTTAAACTCTTTTTCAAAATTAGAATTCTGTGAGTTCAACAAAACGGGCATTGATTTTCCTTTAAACACCAGAGCTCGAAATAGCGACTGTTTTTCATTTTCTCAAGTCTNCATAAAAAAAAAGACTTGATTAAT
>FUFK010045066.1_pt1 | contig 19927 bp, 21 predicted proteins | sample 1021851 | NCBI WGS metagenome assembly FUFK01 (sample SAMEA51879418, study PRJEB19060) | metagenome
ACAACAAAGAAAACTCAAATTTAACAGAAGGTGATTACCCACAACATGACAATGTGGGATTTCATCAACATGAACATAANCATCACCATCACCATAGTATTTATCCAAATTCNAANCANCCCTTNGGACCTGTNACNCTTCGCTTGCCTAATGAAGANNAANTNTTAAGAAAANCCGTTGAAAATAACTGAATCATCTGTCTCTTTCTCGACTAAGTCTTAATAGACTCAGTATATATAAGTATTCTTAATATAAAGTCTTGAAAGTATTTTGTGCTAGATTTTCCACAATTAATTGATGGTTTTCCACGTCCACATCCACATTAAATTAGAAATGCCAGTAAGTTTAAAAAAAAACAGGAATTCAACATTATTGTTGACTTTTTTTTTAGATGTTTTCAAATATTGATATTTTTAAAACAAAGTTTTTAAATTTAAGTCTATTACATGAGTCTAGCTTGATACTATTAAAAAAATCTTAGGTAAAGAATTTTTGACTTTTTAATAAAAACACATAACTATAGTTGAATAAGAAAAATATTTTTATGGATCGACCAAGCCCTTCCAAACTTTCACGTATGGACTTTGATGAAAGCTCTGCACATAAAGTTTCACTAGAAACAGAACTTTCAGAAACTCTTTATAACTCAATGAAGGATTTCGTTTTAAGTAATCCTACATGGGACCAATATAAACTTATTAATTCAGCTTTAGCGACCTTTCTCGTTCAAAACGGTTGTACTGATAATTCTGTCTCAGAGATTTATTTAAATCAATTATTTACACCCTCTAAGTCTTTTTAATATTTAAACAAGCTCTCCTACTCAGGGCCATCATTGTAAGTGTGGGGCTCTGCCATGAAGATGTTGGCCAGCATGCACCATCTAGTACAAGTACATTCTTGCATCTCCATAATCTATTAAACTTATCGACTACGCTATTCTCTTCATTGATTCCCATTGGTGCTCCCCCCACTTCATGAATGTAGTATCCAGGAGGAGGAGGACTATCTGAAAGCGAGATTAAATTTTTTGAAAATAAACTCCCAAATGGGATACTTATTAGTTCATCAATATTTTTAATTTTTCCATTTGCAGCTTCTATTGATTTACGTATTGTACTTGCCATATGTTTTGCCATATTCAACTCATTTTCACTCCATTCGAATTCAATGTAAGGAATCGGAATTCCCCATTCATCAGTTTTTCTCGAGAGAGAAACTGAGTTTTTCTCTCGAGGAAGTACCTCACCATGTGCGATAAGAAAGCCAATGGATGTGTTAGGTTCTTTTTGCAAAAATTTAGGTATCCCTAATCTATCAATTGCTCCCCAGATTCCATACCCTCTATGAAAATTTATATTATCAATTTTTGGTAAATTTGAACCAAATGGAATAAAGAAGCTGCCTGCTCCAGAAAGATCGGGGGAATTTTCTAATGGTTTATCTGAATCTTTTGTTTTTGGGACTGAAAAAAATCTACAGATAGATACATGATCCATGAGGTATTTACCTAATTTCCCAGAATTATCTTTAAAACCTGAGGAATTTGATTTATATTCTGAGTTCAGTAGTATTCTTAGTGTTGATATTGTTGATGCGCAAAGAAGAATTAAATCACAATTTAATTCTTCTTTGCATCCATTTTCTAGGTTCACGATTGTTAGTTTTGATGCAAGCTCAGTTGTTTTGCTGACTTCAAAAGACTCAACTAAGTGATTTGAGATTATTTGTACATTTCCAGTATCAAGAGCTTTTTTTAAAGTACTCCCTAAACTAGAAGATTTTGGCCATTTCTTATCTACTACAGATGAATTACGGTCAAAACCTCTTGATTGGATAAATGGATAGCTTAATTTTGATTTAACTTTGCTGCCAAAAGCATTTTCGTTTTCTGTTAGAGGTATTTCACCAATATATTTACCGTTGGGAACTTCTTTAATATCATCTTTCCGTCCATAGATTCCACATAAATTTTCAATAAAATCATAGTGAGGGGAAAGTTCATCGTATGATATTGGCCAGTTTGGTCCGAATCCATCTTTTTTAGCTGGATGAAAATCTTCTGAGGAAAGTCTCAATGTAATACCTCCCCACGTTAATGATCTCCCCCCATATTGTTTCCCTTGAGTCCAAAGGAACGGCTTTTTTTTTGGGTAGTCATAAGGATGCTTTAATTCATCTGAATATAAGTCAGGATTATTTTTCCAATATCCAGGGTGTTGACATTGATTGGCATGTTTTTTTGTTAAAACTCCTGATATTCTTTTTAATGTACTTTTAGGCTCATAATTACAAGCATCAAGCCTTTTGATTTTTGGTCCAGCTTCTATTACTAATACTTTTATCCCCTGTTCCGCTAATGTAAGTGCTGCTATTCCTCCTGTAGCTCCAGAACCAACAATAATTGCATCGTAAGGATTTAAATCCAAAATCAAGTAAGTGATTCGTCATTTAAATAAATATAGCATTCAGTAAATAATTAATTTTTAGATTTCAGCTTAAGAAGCTAGAATTTATTGAATTATTATCAAAACAAATGAGATTTGTAATATTAATTTTTTTAATGATTGTTCTAAACTTTCCCTCTAAAAGTTTTGCTGCATTAGATTATGGTAAACAATCATTGTTAGGCGTTGATTTCTCAGGATCTGATTTAAAAGGAGCAACTTTCTATTTAACAGATCTGCAGGATGCAAATTTATCAGATTGTGACCTCCAAAATGCAACTCTTTATGGAGCAAAATTAAAAGACACTAATTTAAGTAACTCGAACTTAAGAGAAGTAACTCTTGATTCAGCTGTTTTAGATGGCACAGATTTATCAAATACTAATTTAGAGGATTCTTTCGCATACAGTACACAATTTGAAAATGTAAAAATTAAAGGTGCAGATTTCACAAATGTCTACTTGCCAAAAGATATTGTAAGAAGATTTTGTGTAGATGCCACTGGAACTAATCCATTCACAAATAGAGAAACAAGAGAGACATTAGAGTGTGATTATATCTAGTTTAGGCACAAAATAATTCTTTTCTGATGATTCTCTGTTTGTGAAGAGTTCGGCCGACAGGCCAACCTAAAATAGTTAAATGTCTCATTAAAATAGCTGAGTACTTGAAATCCATATTATTCGTGAACTCGATGCCAAGTTCATTTAAAGTATTCAAAATTAATTCAAGTTCTTTTTTTTTACCTTTTTTCTTATCTAATAACACAAACTCACTTTTAACTAACATTGTTCTTTCTAAAGCGATTTGGTTTTCAGCAAAACCAACTTTAATTAAATTAGATTTATCTGAGTAAAGAGTATAAATAATTCCCGTTTCACATTTATCTGTCGTAAGAATAAAATATAAAGGTGATGTAACAAATTTACGAGGGTGTTTTTTTGTTATTTTATGGTACATTTTCAAGTTATTTCATTCTGGTGGATTGCATATTTTTCTAGTAAATTGTTAACTTCTGCTAATGCAATTCTTTTTTGACAAGCTATGTCATATCTTGTTATTGCTATTGATGGTATGGAACCTTTACTTTTCATTTCTCTTAATCCAGTTTCTAGACATTGAAAAGCAACACTCGATAGATCACGACCTTCAGCCGCCGCCCAAACCTTTAGAAGATAATTAAGATTTGATGGAACTGAGATTTGAACTTTGTTTGAATTTGAAGTACTTAAAGCAATATCATCTAGACTTATTTCTTTTAAAGAAATAGTTTCTTTGACTTTTTTCTTCAAGCTTTTAACTTGACCAAAAGCTTCTTCTTTATTCTTTAATTTTCTCTCTATTTCAAATAATTCTTCTTCTGAATTAACTAAAGCTTCCAGTGCCCAATTAGCATCATCTTCTGCTAAAGCAGTTTTCTTTAGCCATTCATCTCTTATTTTTGACCAATTATTAAACATAATTTTACTGCTCTGATTTTATAGTAATAGTTTCTAATTAGATTGTCTACTGATTCTAAAAAGATTCTATTTAGAATTTATATTATTTTAATGGATGGAATCTGATTTAATTTTTTTACATTTATTTATCTTTTAAAAAATCTGTTTTTATTTTTAAAATTGATTTATCAATTTCTTCGAAACAACTATTTAAAAAAATTGAAAACTTTAAAATATTTGATTGACGGGTTATATTTAATTATGAATAATGATGTTCTAATAAGTAGAAAATTTCAAACCCAATAAAATTACCCAGTACGTAATTTCATGAAGAAGAAATTAAAAGTTAATAAATTTTGAAATATTTAAATAAATATTTCCTATACAATTTTTTCCATAATTTTTTTTATTTGATAGCCCGTTTTAAATGTCGGTAAGTCATTATTTGTATCATATCCATTCATCGATTGAATAAATCTAATGTATAACTCACGTAATGAGTAAGTTCTAGTGTCTTTGTATGTATTAGGTATAGAATGCGCCGCATTAAATAACAAAACTGACTTTTTATCTTTCTCTATAAAAACTGACTGATCGGCAGCTCTGAAAGGGGGTTTATGTTCATAAATTAATTTTTCCTCCTCCTGATTAATAGAAATTCTCAATCCCATTGCTTTTTTGTTGCAATTACCCACCTTGCAAGAGACTGAAACTTTCTTTTTCATAAGAAAATCTACTTCTACTAAATCTTCTGCAGTAACAGGGAGAGTATTTAAATTGAAATCTTTTCTTTCAGGAATAATTATTTCAAGGTTTGATTTTGTTATGTCCTTTATTTCACTGGATAATAACCATTGAATTAAATCAATAATATGAACAAGAAAAGCATTTTTCACTCCCCCACCTTGTCTATTGTCATTTCTCCATGTCCATAAACCTTGAGGATCTTTTCTTCCAGATGTTAGCCACAATACATCTATTGACTTGATTTTATCAATACTTAGATCAATTATTTTTGATTTGAGAAATTGAATACCCGGTTCAAACCTATATTGAAAATTTATGCAATTTGCGATTTTGTATTTTTCAACTAATAAAGTTGAATTTAACCCCTCAATTGCAGAAACACAAAAAGGCTTTTCACATAAAATATGTATATTTTCTTGAGAAACTTTTGAAATAATATCAAGATGATTTTTGGGTGGAGTAGCTATCGCTATTACATCAGGCCTTAATCCAATTAAATTTTCAATCGATTTTGAATAAATATCTCGATTAGATAGTTTTTTGATAAGCTTTCCTGATCCAGAATCTGTAATGCCAACAATTTCTACACCTTGAATATTATTTAAAGCTTCGAAATGACAATCATATCCAAAACCCCCACCTATTATTCCGAACTTCATGTTTAATTTACTTAATCAATAGTTCTTACTTCAGGTAGAGGGATAATAATTTTCGATTTTAGACCTTTTGATTTTAATTTTTTAACTATTGGTTCCCAATAGTGCCATGAAAGAATAATCGCAAAATCTGGTTGTTCTTCAATCATTATTTTTTCATCAACTATTGGAATATAAGTTCCAGGAGTATATAATCCTAACTTTAATGATGATGATTGTTCTGCTATATAACTTAAAGAATCTTTGTCTAGATTACAGTAGCTTAATAAAGTAGTTGCTCTCCCTGGACATCCCACACCTACAATTTTTTGATTATTGTTCTTGGCTTTTAAAATAAGATTTTGCAACTGTAGTTTGGACTTTTTAATTTTAGCTGTAAAATTTTCATAGATGGAGTCATTATATAATCCAAGTTTGAATTCCTCTTGAAGAAGATTGGTTACTTTGTCTGAGATTTTATGCGATTTACCTTTTCTGGCATATACCCTTATTGAACCTCCATAGTTTGAAATTCTATCAATATCTATAACTGTAAAATCATAATATTCGAAAAGTTTTATTATGGACTTTACTGAATAATATTTAAGATGTTCATGATAGATAGAATCATATTGAACTGTCTCTAACAAGTCTAATAAATAATGTGATTCAGTTACAAATAATCCATTTTCGACTAAAAGATTCTCTGCACCCTTAATTAAGCTCCCCAATTTGGAGACATGAGCAAACATATTACATGCAGTGATTACTTCCGCTCTGCCATGGCTTTCAATAATCTCTGGAACTAAAGAATCATCAAAGAATTTCTGGATTGTTGTGATACCTTTTTCATTAGCTAAATTTGCAATATTAGTAGGCTCAATTCCAAGAACTTTCATCTTTTCTTTTGCAAAACCCTCTAATAAAGTACCGTCGTTAGAACCAAGATCCACTGCTAAGCCACCTTTGGGTAATTTATATCTTTTAACGATTGTTGATGCAGTAGTTCTTAAATTATTAGCGAGAGTTGAAGTAATACCGCTCCGGTAAGGATACTCAGCAAAAAATAATTCTTCAGGGTCTACAACGTGATCTAGTTGTACTAAGCCACATGTATTGCACCTTATTAAGTTGAGCGGGTAGCGTGTTTCTGGTTGACTAAGTTGTTCAGGCCAAATTAATGAATCGCAGGGGGCTTGATGTCCAAAATCTATTATTTTTGTTAATTCGCTGCTCTTACATATTTGACAACAATCCACCTTACCATTAGTTAAATCATGAATATTCGTATTATTATTATTCATTGCATTGCCAATCAATTTTGATTATTTGAGTAAAAAGTTTAAGTTGCTCTAAGTTCACTATTATACATATTCGACATATAAGGCAGCAATTTTTAAATAATTTATAAAAACCAAATAATAAGAAGAAGGTTGTCTAATTCGTATATTAAGATTTTAAATCTTATTTAATTTCAAGTTTTTTTAAGTTTCACCGAATTTGGGGACTTCCTTAACCAAAATGTTTCAAGACCATATAAATACCAACGTATATAGTCAAAAATCCATTCAGAGATCTTAAATCTACTTTTGCCATATTTTCTTTCTTCCCAGTAAGAGGGGATTTCAGCTATTTGAAGACCTAATCTATTACCTTTTACTAATAACTCAAGAGAAAATGTAAATCCTCTTGTTGATTCAATTTTGACTAAATTAATATATCTAAAAGAGAATAATCTGAATCCATTACTTATATCTTTTACTGGGATGCTAGACAAATTAAATAATGAAAAGGAAGCTAATCTTACTAATATTGACTTGATAAGGGGACATTTTTTCATTGCGCCTCCTTTAATAAATCTACTGGGAACAACAATTTCATTTCCCTCGAGAAACTTTTTATACATCGTATCCAAGATTTTTGTATTCACGAAATCATCAGCTGGGTAAACAATAATTGCTTCATGAATACATTCTTCAAAACCTGAGATGATAGCACCATGCGGACCCTTATATTTATTCTTAATTTTCATAATTTGAAAATTAAAGTAATCTTGATTAAATGAAGTTAGAGTTTTATCTGAATCTTCGTCATAACAAAGTAATACTCTAAATTTTGTAGATACATCTTTCTCTAACAGAGTGAATAATTTAGCAATATGAACTTCATTAAATACAGGAATAATTATGTCAATTCCTCTCTTCGGGTTCAATGAATCTAAAATTTACTCACCTTATCATAAAATTATATGTTAACTCATAGCTAGTTAGCTAAAATAGTTATAAAATAGCTCTACGAAAATTATTTTTCAGTTATTTCACGTAATGTTTATATCTTAATCCTTCACTATAAAAATATGATGAATACTATTAAGTCTCAATATGAAATATTATGTAGAAAGTGCGATAAAACAATACTTAAATTTTTCCCCAATAAGCAAATTGGCTGGAAGGTAGATCTAAAAATTGCATTTTTAGCATTTACAATCACTGTTTTTCTAGGGTTCCCTTCTCTTTGGCTTTATCTAAGACCCGATAAGGCAGGACGTTTGTTTTATCAGATGATGCAGTCTGAAAATCCTCTAAATAGAGATCTACCTCTAACCGCCCAAATACTAAGTTACAGATTTTTTGTTCCAACTTTAAATTATTTTCTTGGATTAAGAGGCTACAATGTTGTTCTGATCCCCATCTTTTCCTCTTTTATAAATTTATTCTTAATTAGTCGCATAATCAGAAAGAGAACTAATGACATTTTATTTAGCGCTATTTGTTTAATTGGTATTTCATTGACATGGCTTATTGTTGAGGGAACTGCTTTTTGGGGAACAACTGATTCGGTATCACATTTGTTGCTTTTATTGCCTGCAGCATTTAACTTGCATCCCTCTTATTTTATATTTGCTCTGCCTTGTTCTTTATTTGTTGATGAAAGATCTATTTTTGCTTCTATCTTTTTGTGGTTTTTTCTTTTAAGAAGTGAATTTATGTCAATTAATTATTGGAAAAATATTCAAAATAATTTTTTTAATTTCATACTAACCAGAAAATTAATATTCATTACTTTATCAATGTTCTTTGGCATTATTATTTGGCTCTGCCTACGTTTTATCATAGATTCTGGAATTTTAGCTCCTGCTCCAGATATTAGTATAGTTACAAATCAGGTTTCAGAATTTAGAGAATTCTTTAGAGAATATTGGCACATACAACTATTAAATTATCTTAGTTCATTTAGATGGGTTTACTTTTTCCCTTTTGTGTTAATCATTGTACTGTCAAAGAAAAGTTCAAATAGTTTAAAAAAAATATATGGGTTTGATTTTAAAAGATTTTTTGGAATGCATTTCTTATTTTTCCTTTTTTATAGTGCAATAGTAATGGTAAATGGTGATGTCTGGCGATCTTTAAGTTTCACTTACTTTTTTATATTTGATTCAATTTTAATATTTTATGAGTTGAATAAAGAACTTTGTTTTAATTTAAATCGTGCAATAACTTTCATGATGCTTATTACTCCAGTTTGTTTTTTTGGATTAAATTTAACACCTCAAATCTCATTCCCTTTGCCGTTAGTTTTACTTAGAACTTATGCAGGACTTGGGGAGTCTTTCTATCAAATATTTGATGGTTTATTTAGATACGTACCAAGCTAGCAAACTATTTTAGTTTTGTATTTTCAACTTTAATTGGCTAGTTTTAGCCTTTAAAATTTGCCCTATTAAAAAGAACATTTAGATAGAATGTTCTTATAAATTACCATTAATTAATGGATCGATTATTTCAACGATTATCTTCGATGATGTTGTATACACTGCCTTTAAAGGCATCTATACCCTTCGGATATTATTTGTTTTATAAATATTCTTTTTTGAAAATAATATTATTTCTTACCTTACCTCTCTCATTGATTGAAAACTCCTTACCCTTTGGTGGTCTGTTATTGTTTTTGATTTTGTTTGGCGGAATAGTCAGGAACCCTAAAGTTCCCTATTTCGTGAGATATAACGCCTGTCAAGCATTACTCCTTGATATCGCTTTGATTATAATTTCTTACCTCTTGCGAATTTTTCCTTTTGCAGAACTATCCACAATTGTTTTTGTTTTTACACTATGTATTTTTATTTATTCCATTTTTAAATGTATTTATGGAGAAGAACCTGAAATTCCAATAATTAGTGAATCAGTCAGAATGCAAATATAGAACATTTTAAATCACTAATATTTTTTATCTGACCTGTTAAGAATTGAATAAAAAGTAAATACGCTTATTGTTCCTGATGGACCAATAAATATATGCCAAAATTGATCACCAGTACTAGAAAGATTTGCTCCAAAGAAAGTAGTAAAAATGATTCCAAAAATCGGGTAAAGTATCAAAAGCCAATCTCTAAAAGTTCTTCCCCAATTGGCTATAAGAATGAAACTTATTATTGCTTGACAAAAAATTGAAATAGATTTGTCAAATATTAAATAAAACACTATTGTAAAAAAACATAATAGGACATTAATTTTAATATTTAGACTATCTTTAATCACTGATATTGATAAACTTCCTAAGCCTAAAGATAAAAAAGAATAAAAAAGAAAATTAAAAAAAGAGGAGTGATTTACATAAATCCATGATGTTTGAGTATGATCTATCATTTCAAACATAGATGCCAAACCCAAGAAAAAAAAACCAAAAGGTATTAAAGAATTATTCTTAAGATATTTGAATTTATTGATTGAATTGATACCCAAAATAATTGGGATGATTACAGCCTGTATATGGGCTATAAATAAGAAAAATATAAGCATATCTAGTTGTGCATCCTCGGCTAATGTATTAATTTCTTGCAAATCACTTTGTCTATTAATAATTTGATAAGAACCATTGACCGATTATTAATATTAATAAAGTGAGAACGAAAGGGAAAGCAGGATATCTTGTTTTGAAGTTTGCTGGAGGCCATGGAGACCATGAAATAAGTCTCCCTTTTGGTTCTTTTGAGGGATTAAATTTTTTTGTTTTTTGGGGTTCTGATATCTCTTGGGCAAATCCTTTACTCATGGAATATTCTTAAAATCTAATCCTACAAAATTCAAATATAAATTGTCGTTTTTTAACTAGGAAACCAGATAGGAGAGAATTTAATTTAAAAATCACATAGGATTTCAATCTGACGTAATAATATAAATTATCAATATTAGTTAGATTTTTAAATTAATAAATTAGAAATAATCCTTAAAAAAATGATCTTTTTAAAGAACACTTATATATCTATTAAATTGTTGAAAAATTTTATGTACAAATTAAAAAATTGAATAAATAAATGGCGCAATTACAGATCCTTGAGTAAAAATTATCAAAGAACCCATTAATACAATAGTAATGATTAGGGGAGCAAGCCAATATTTTTTTCTAACCCTTAGGAAGTCCCAAATATCTTGAATTAATTCCCAAAATGCTTTCATTTAAAAAATCTTTGTAAGGTCTATTTTATTATTTGTTGTTATCTCCCTGTAAGAAGATTTATTGCGAATTAGACTCTTTTGCAAAGGATCATAATTAAAGAGTTTCATGAGGACTGAGATGGGAATTAAAATTAAAAAGAAAACAAGTCCAAGTATTATCTTACTATTAAGCCAACCTAATGTTAACCCAACTTGCATCCATAATCTGTATGGTAGTTTGAGTATATTCGGAAACATAACAGACAATATTAGAGTTGGGATCCCAACTAATAATGTCCACCCCCTGGGTTCATGCCCAAACAAAGTAGGAATTATCCACCCTATTACTAGAGGTAAACCAATACCAAATATTAATCCAAATTCTCGGAGAGTTTTTTTTGAAATAACTTTTTTCTTCTGCATTAATCTAATTCAAATTCTTTTTTCCAATTTTGATTTTCATACTTTTTAGGTTGCTCATTTTTAAATAGTAATTGATTTTGCAATACTAAAACATCCATTTCTGTTCTCATAAAACATTTATAGGCATGATCTGGGGAGCAAACTATTGGCTCACCTCGAACATTAAAAGATGTATTTATGACTAGTGGACAGCCAGTCCTATCTTGAAAGGCTTTGATCATTGAATAATATCTAGGGTTTGTATCAAAGTTTACAGTCTGAATTCTTGCTGAATAATCTACATGAGTAATTGCTGGAATTGTAGATCTTGGAATATTTAATTTGTCGATTCCAAAAAGCTCTTTTTCTTTATGAGTCATTAATTTATGATGCGTTTCTTTTACTTGAGCGACTAATAGCATGTAGGGACTTTTGTTATTAAGCTCGAATTGATTAGATACTTCTTCTTCTAAAACAGAGGGAGCAAAAGGTCTAAAGCTTTCCCTGTATTTGATTTTCAAATTCATAACGCTCTGCATTTCATCATTTCTTGGATCTCCAATAATGGATCTCGCACCTAAGGCTCTTGGCCCAAATTCCATGGGGCCATTAAACCAACCTATAACATTACCTTCATCCAATAATTTTGCTATTTCCTTAAAAAGTTCCTCATCCTTTTTTTGATGGTAAGGAACATTTATTTGATCTAAGTATGAAATTATTTCTTTATTTGAAAAATTACATCCCAAATATGTTCCTTTCATCGAATCTTGAGGATTAACCTCTCTTGGTTTTTCATAGTGCTGGTACCAAGTAAAAAGAGCAGCCCCAAGGGAAGAACCTGCATCCCCACTTGCTGGTTGAATCCATATATTTTCAAAAACTTTATTTTTGATTAATTTCCCATTAGCAACGCAATTTAGTGCAACTCCACCAGATAAACAAATATTTTTGATTCCAGTTTCTTTTTGTAGTGATTTAGCAAGTTTAATTACAACTTCCTCTGTTACTTTTTGAATAGATGCTGCTAAATCCATATGGAATTGATTTAGTTCACTCTCTCTTTCTCTTGGGGGAAAGCCAAAAAGTTTATGGAACTTTCGACTTGTCATTCGAAAGCCTCTATGAAACTTGAAGTATTTCATATCTAATCTGAAAGTGCCATCATCTTTAATATCTATTAAATTGCTTTTTATTTTTTCTGTGTATATGGGCTTTCCGTAGGGAGCTAAACCCATAAGTTTATATTCCCCTGAATTTACTTTGAATCCACAGTAATAAGTAAAAGCTGAATAAAGCAATCCTAAAGAGTGAGGAAAAGATATTTGATAGAGAGGTTTGATATTATTTCCTTTTCCTATCCAAGTGCTCGTGGTAGCCCATTCACCAACGCCATCCATACATAATATTACTGACTCATTAAAAGGACTGGGATAAAAGGCGGCTGCAGCGTGTGATAAGTGATGTTCTGAAAAAAAAAATTTTGGCGTAATAAATTTTTCTGAATTTAAGCTTTTTTGTAAATTAATGAATAGTTTCCTTAGTTCTGATTTTAGAAAGAGCTTTTCTTTGACCCAAACTTGCATGGCAGCAACAAAGGATCTTAATCCTCTTGGAGCAGTAGCGATATAAGTTTCTAATAGTCTCTCAAATGTGAGGAATGGTTTCTCATAATAAACAATTGAATCTAAATCACTTATGTCTATGTTTTCACTCTTTAAGCAATACCTTATTGCATTTTCAGGAAATCGAGGATCATGCTTTTTTCTAGTAAATCTCTCTTCTTGTACTGCTGCTAAAATTTCTCCGTCTTTAATAAGTGTTGCGGCACTATCATGATAAAAACATGAGATTCCTAATATATATTTGCTCATTGGAAGAATCGTAATTCTTTGATTTTTTATTATACATAATTAATTAAATTAAAAATACTTTATTAAAATTGAAATTTTTTATTCGCGATTAATATAATTGACTCTCAATAAGCAATTTATTCAAAGAAAACTTTGCTAAAAACTATTGACTCTTAAAAAAGTTGTATTTGCTATTTGAAGCGAATTTGATGCCAGTTCCAGGCATGTTTGATTATTAATGATAAATCCTGAAATTTAGGCTTCCAGAAAAGTTCATCTATAGCCTTAATGGGTGATGCATATAATATTGGTGGATCACCAAGACGTCTTGATGAAACTTTAAAAGTGATTTTTTTATTAGTAATATACTCAGCTTTACTTATTACTTCTTTTACGGAATATCCTTTGCCTGAGCCAAGATTATAAATATATTGGCCAGGGTTTTTTATTAACTTTTGTAAGCCTAAAACATGTGCCTCAGCTAAATCACAAACATGGATATAGTCTCGAATACATGTTCCATCAGGTGTAGGGTAATCGTCTCCAAAAATTTTGATATTTTTTCTTAAGCCAGAAGCTACATCCAAAATTAGAGGAATTAGGTGTGTTTCAGGAGTATGATCTTCTCCAATATCCCCATCAGGATGAGCTCCTGCTGCATTGAAATATCTAAAAATAACACTTGGAATTCCATAGGCATGGCCAAAATCAGTAATAAGTTGCTCTGCTATGACTTTACTTCTGCCATAAGGATTAATTGGAAATAAAGGACATGACTCTTTTATTGGTATTTGAATATTTGATGGGACACCGTAACTCGCACATGTACTTGAAAACACAATTGGTATTTGATCTCCTCGATTTTTAATTTCAACTTTTAAAGCATCTAGAAGAGTAAGAGTTTCAGAAACATTATTAAGATAATATTTTGCAGGGTTTTTCATGCTTTCACCTACATACGCAAAAGCAGCAAAATGCATTACAGCCTTAATTTTGTTAAAAGAAGTGGCTTTGTGATTACCACTTATTAGTTGGGAGATTAATTTTTTATCGCCTATATTACCTTCAACGAAGGGAACTTTTAAAACTTTTTCGACGATATCGCGATGACCATAAACTAAATTATCGAGAACAACTGGTTTAAAATTGGCTTGCTGAAGAGCTCGGACAACATGCGATCCTATATAACCAGCACCTCCGGTAACTAATATAAACATGCCTAAAAGTTATACTGCTACAAATTTTAACTTAATTAAAAATAATATCCCATAAAAGTAGAACTAAAAGTCTGAATTTTTGAACCGTAATAGTTAGGTTTTAGAAAAAGTAAGGCTTACTAGTATTTTTTAAGGTACTAAGTAATTTCCTGAACTAATCTGATGAAGTTTCCTGAACCAATATTATAAAAAACACAATTAAAACACAAACATATAACTCAAAAATCTAATGGATCCTAACGAAGTCTGATTATCTTATTTTTCTGGATACTTTCTCACACCAGTCTTTCTAGGATACTCTGAATTGCTCTGTTTTTTCCTGATTCGTAATTAGTAGAACGGAGGGGGTGTTAGTTGAGATGATTTCAAGAGACACTTTCAGACACTTACTGACACTGATATATTTGTAAATCGGTCAAATTCCCCCAACATTTCCCCCAACATTTTTTTAGAAGTGAAATTTAGATTTATAATCAAAAAAATACGCTAAAGGAAAATGTCTGGACCATTTGGATTATTTAAAGGTGCAACTAAAGATGAAATAAAAGTTGGAACTGAAATAGCAAAATTTACTTATGAAATCCCTTCACCTCCTAAACCTCATTCTTTTTTTCCCACAGTTTATGCAACAATAACACCAAATCATGGAGTCTCTTTCGTAAAGGCAATATCATCAGCAATTTCAACTAGTGGAGCAGGTCTTGAGATTAAAAGTTCATTTATTACATTTACTGAAAAATTGACCAAAGTATATGGAAATCCAAGATGCGTAGATACTTTTATTGAGGGTGGTATGTATAACGAGGTGACAGATTGGATGGATTCTATAATTTATAAGGAAAGGCAATATTTTTCTTCATGGCATGTAGAAGATGGTTTAACTCTGCCAAATGATTTGAAATCAGTATTTCTTACAGTAATCCCAGAAGATTCATATTCAGGATTTATTCATTTGGAGTATTACTTCAATAATAATGATGCTGCTGAAGATGAAATAAGTGCTTTAGAAGATGATGCTTTATAAAAATATTGAGATTCAAAAATATACTTAATTTATCCAAGTTAATTTTCAAAATAAATTCTCAACTAGAACTCCTCCTTTTAAAAACATTACTTTCAAAAATTTTTTGTTTATCAATTAACAAAAATAATAAGTTTTCAATAAAGAGGTTATCCTTATCTAAAAGGTTTTAATCAATGAATATTATTTTATCAATTGCAGCAATTGCAAACCCAATCATTACAGCGACTCTTACAATTCTTTTTTATTTAGAAAGGAAAAAACTAGAAGAGAGAAATATCGCCCTTCAAAAAAAATTGAATGAAAGTTCTCAATTAGTTTCTGAGAGAGTTATTGAATTATCTAACTCACTCCAAGANGTCAAAAATACTCTTGAAGATAGTGTAAATATTTGAGATCCTCTATGTCAGATCAATTAAGTCATAAATATCTTCTATATTTGCGAGACATGAGTAGGCAAATAATTTTTAGCACTGCAAGTGGTGCTGGAAATTATTCTCAAGTATTAATTCAAGGCAGAAGCAGGAAAAAACAGGCGAGATTCTCAAGAATTACTGACTATTCTCTATCAAAAATCGAATCTAAAAGGGCAGAAGCATATAGAGCAGATTTAAATTATGCTAGTAACGGATCAGGATTATTTTGTGCAGCAGGAATTCTTTGTGGAACATACTTAACAAGCAGAAAGAAAACATCCAAAAAAAATAAAAGCAAAAGCAGTTTTAGACTTTTAGCGGCACCTGTGATTTATGGGCGACTAATCTTTGAAGATAACGGAGAATGTGATATCAATGAATGGATAATTAATTATGATTTAGCAACATGTTTTTACAGGGAACAGTTTGATGAATCACTTGAAATTGATTATTTACTTAATGAAGATAAGGTTTCAGGTTCTAATTCAATTAGAGAAATAGAGGATCAACTTGAAGGAAAAGAAAAAAAAGATATAAATTTAGCGATTGAACAAGCAGATATATTTGTTGATGATTTTTCAAAAATTGCAGAAACAAATTACGAAATTGTCTCTACTCCACTTGAAGCGGCAGAAATGGCAATTGAAGCAAGGGAAAATAAAGAAAAGAAATTATATTATTGCAAAGGGGATTGGATTTTTAATGCTCCAATACCTGATGGATTAAATACATACACTGCACTTGAAGAAATTGCTAAGGAAATTGCAAACATAAACTAAAATAATGACAACATTAAATAGATTATTAGAATCAGTTTTTGCAGGAAAAAGGTTCGAAAGTATTCATAATTCAATCCCAACTGAGAAAGTTGAAAAAGCAATCAAAGAGATACCATTCACACTATCTAGTGCACAAAAAAGTAGTATTTATCAGGCATTTACAAATGATGTTACTTATATACAAGGTCCGCCTGGAACTGGTAAATCATATACCATATCCGCATTAGCAATCCTTGCTTCTAAACTTGGATTAAAGACCTTGGTTGCTTCTCAGAAGAAACCAGCAGTTGAAATAGTTTATTCAAAAGTATCAAATTTACTTGGAGAGGAAGGTTGCCTTTTCCTAACTGATAATAATGATAGAAAAGAAGCGACAAAAGATCTTTTACAAAATCTACTAACTTTATCAAGACAAGAAATATCTAGAAAAGATTTGACTACATATAATTCCCTTGAGAGAGATATTGAAAATTTACTTCAAGAAAGAGATCGATATTCCAAGAGATTAAAAGATTACGAATCAGAAATTAAACGTTTTTTTGACTTAAATGAATCAACTCAAAGATACCAAGATAGTCTTATTGAAGTAAATAAGATTGAGGCAAATATCTTACGGAAAATAAATAAGATTGATAATGATGATTCAAGAGATCGACTTATAGAATTTGTAGATGAATGCAGAAAGATAAGACAACTTTCCTTTGATAAAGAAGGTAAACTAACTGCTGATTTAGCAATTAAATTAAATATTGCAGTTAAGACTATTATTAAGAATTTAAATATCGACAAGGAAATTTATAAACAACATGGAGAAGAGATTCTTGAACAATTAGTAAGGTATTCAAGAGAGATACACAAAGGTATAAGCAAACAAAATTTAGTAAAGAACTACCCTATTGAAAGCATAAGAACATCTTTGAATGAAATCACTAACCAGTTATACCCATCTGAAAAATCAGAGAATAGTATATTATCAAAATTCCTAAAACTATCTACAAATCTCAGTATTAGAAAATTATTAGAGGACAAATCATACTTGAATACTCTGAGTGATTTCAGAAGAAGACTACACTGGAGAACCCCAAGAAAAGTAAAAGAATTTAATAAAAAAATAGACTTTAAAAAGTTATTTGATCTTTTTCCAATAGTTCTTGGGGAGATAAGATCCCTTCATCCTTATCTTCCATTCCAAGAAGAATTATTCGACTTAGTTATTGTAGATGAAGCATCGCAGGTTAACCTTGCAGAAGTCATCCCAATACTTTTTAGAGCAAAAAGATTTTGCATAGTAGGTGATCATAAACAACTAGGAATTAAGGCAGGAGGAGTAATTTTCCTAAACAAAATTCTTGAAAGACTTACTTGGCAAAAAAGATTTGATGATCAAAATGAAATTAGTTTGACTGCTGCTTCAGCAAAAGAAAGAGATCTACTTGTTTCTTCCTCTTCTATTTTGGACTTGATAAGGAATGAAAATAATACTATTACATCCGTTCCGATAATTTTAAACGAACATTTTCGATCAATGCCAATGCTTGCAGAGTTTACAAATAGAGAATTCTATAAATCGGATAGTGAGCAAAGTGGGTTGAAAATAATGACTGCATTACCTCAAAATAAATGCCTTAATTCCTTTAGAAATATTCAAGTAAATACACAAAGAGAAGATTCGGATGAAAATAATGCTGGAGAAAAGGTAAACCCAGGAGAAGTAAAAAAAGTAATATCAATTATTAAATCAATAATCACAAAGAAAGAAACTTTGGATACTAAAGAAGTTTTAAATCTCCCTCCTCTTAAAAATAAAACTATCTCAATAGGTGTAGTTTCATTTATGAGAGATCAAGTATCAAGAATTGAGGAGGAAACTTCTCTAAGTTTTTCTGATGATCAGTTAAAATCAATCGACTTCATGGTAGGAACACCAGAAGACTTTCAGGGGAATGAGAGAGATGTAATGATTATGGCACCTGGAGTTGATGAAAAATCATCTAGATCAAGAGGTTTTATGGAAAATGATAATAGATTTAATGTCGCCAGTAGTAGAGCAAAATTCTATACATTTTTTGTTCATGGGAAATTACCTAACAATATGATGCGAATGAAGACAATGATGAATCATATGGGGATAGAAGTTAAGGATAAAGAATATCAAGATGAATTAACACCTTTGGGATGGAATTTTTCTAGATCAAATTGTGATTCAAATTTCGAACACCTAGTCGCCGATCATATAGAGGATTACATTGAAGAAAAAGGATCAAATAGATTGATGCTTTTTAATCAAGTTGAAACATGTGGGTATTTTCTAGATTTTGTTATTTACGATAAATTATCTAAAAAATCGCTCGCTATTGAAGTTGATGGCAAGCATCACTTCTATTCTGACGGTTACACGCATACTGATGAACACGAAGAGAGAATAATGACTCTTAGAAGAGCGGGATGGAAGACTCATCATCTAGATTATTGGAACTGGTTTGAAGATGGTTGGATTGATGATGATTCAGGTGCAGTTAATAATCTTAAAAGAAAGTTAGATGATTATTTTGGGAAATAATTNCTTTTTGGCATGATGTCNTATAACTTTTCTCAAATACAAACTTTTTCAANAAAANATGCCATAACACCATTTGACTTAATATCCGTCCATTCTTTATCTGGTTCGTTTGAGATCTCAACAGGAATTCCTTGACCCATTTTTTGATTATGATATGAGTCTTTAAGAAACTTAAATCTAGATCTTTTACAATCAACTTTCAGATATTTTTTAGAAGATAAATCTCCCCATTTATTAACAACTGCATAATCTCTTAAACTCCAAAAAAAAACATATTCTCCATCTCTTTTTAAACTTTCAAAATCAATGTAATGAACATCCCCATTTGATGTTTTTAATAAAGATTTCCATTCAGCACTAGAAGGTAATCCAACGAATATCCATGAGGAAAATAAAAACAAAAATAATTTAGTTTTCATATCGTCATTCTTGCAAAAAATAAAAAAATAACCATTGCATTTTTTTAATCGAACCCATTCCCCCAACACTTTCAAAATTCCCCCAACATTTCCCCCAACACTTTTAATCAAAATTCTGATAATGGAAGACATCCTCTGACACTANGNAANGCAGTTTTTTAAGAAAAAGATGGATTATTTTTAGAAAATACTTATGATTTTNAAAATTTTGANACTCTCTGAACACAGCAGACACTATCAGAGACGATTATTTGATACGGAGGGGGTGGGATTCGAACCCACGGTGCCCTTGCAGACACGCTAGTTTTCAAGACTAGAGCCTTAAACCACTCGACCACCCCTCCAGGCGAAAAATAATTAATTTTTTCGTTTTTTAATTATATCAAAAGAAAGTTTGATTTTTTGATCTGGTTTGGAACTGAATTTTTTGTTCCCTTAAAATTAAATCTATAACTAGAACTCAAATTAGTTTTCAATATTTGAAGTATTAATCATTTGTTCACTTAAAAAGCACTTCATTAGATGCTGAAGATTTGAATGTTATCCATAGTGACTGG
>FUFK010046144.1_pt1 | contig 19924 bp, 17 predicted proteins | sample 1021851 | NCBI WGS metagenome assembly FUFK01 (sample SAMEA51879418, study PRJEB19060) | metagenome
GAGTCGTTGAATCGCAGCGACGTTGAAGCCGGCTTTGTCAACGAGACGGGTTGGTTCAACCTCAACGACCACCGTGGCAGCGTCATCATTCTCGACCTCATGGCCAGGGATTGCAGCAACTGCCACGTGGTTCAGGAACACATCGAGAAAAACATGGAAGATTGGCACAACATGTCCAACACTTCCGGTAAGTCGCTGAAAATCTTCGCTTACGGTGCTTGGTACGATGAGTCGGTCAACTACCTCAACAAGAGCAGCGGTGCATATTCTGTCCCCCTTTACCCCACAGGTTTCGGTTCCACCGAGGCTGCGGTGCTCGAAGACGATTCCACCACTGACCCCGTTCGTGTTGTTCACCACAGGCGGCACGGGGCAAATCCCCGTCGTGCTGATCATCGACGAAGAAGGGTACATCATTGCGCAACAAGCGACCGGCACCCCCATTGACGGGTGGGCAAAATTTGACGGTATCCTTGAAACAGCGTTGACCGACGACATCTCGGAGACCTTTGATTCGAGAATTGGATGGGAAGAGCCAGAGACCTCCTACACCGCGGTGTTCGCATTGGGACTTGTCCTCTCCATCCTCGTCTACTTCTCACCGTGCGCTTTCCCCGTACTTCCCGGATTCATCTCCTACTACCTCTCCCTTGGCGCCCGTGAGGACGAGCTGATTGAGCAAGGGAAACTCAAGACCGGAATGCCGAGTTCGTTCAACATCGGTGTACTCTCCGGCCTTGGTATGTGGACCTTCTTTGGCATCATCGGTATCGTCGCTTTGGCCATGGGAGAAGCCTTTGCAAAATCGGGCATCATCCATTACATCGCCATCTTCATTGCACTCTTGCTGATTGTGCTCGGTTCTATGATGCTGCTCGGTATCACCTCGCACGTGATGGGCTTTGTCCAAAATCTGGTCGACAAATACAGCACGACCGAGGCCGACGAGACCTTCACGCCACGCCGCAACATGTACCTGTACGGGATTGGCTATGCTGCGGCTTCCATTGACTGCACCGCCGCTGCCGTCCTTCCCTTCGTCATCTTCCTCAGCACCCTTGGAACAACCGCCATCGGTTTCGGAATTGCCGGTCTCATGTTGGGTTTGCTCATTCTTATGATCGCCGTTACCATGCTGGTGGGCATGGGGCGCCAAGTGATGATCAACTTCTTGCGCCGTGCTACCGGCCACATCAAGATGGTCGGTTCGTGGATGATGATCATGGCCGGTGTTGGGTTGACAATATACCTGACCAACGCCGAGGCCGTGAGCGCTTTCTTCAGTTGAGAGCGGGACGAATCCAGCCGTACCAGAGGCCGAAGGCAAGCGCTATTCCTGAGATGCCGTCAAACACGTAGTGCTGTTTGATGAGGGCGGTTGAGGCGACTAACAGGGCACATGAGACCCAAACGACCGCACCGAGTGGCCGTGTCCACGTACCGTTTTCCATCCCTACAAATCGGACGAAGAAGACGACCAAAATACTGAGCAGAACATGGATGGACGGCCAAGCATTGTAGGGGGCGTCAGCATCGTGAAGTGCACTCATCATCAATCCAAGCAGGCCTTCAGCACCGTAGGCTTGCGAGCGTAGTTCAATCTCAACGGGGAAGATAAGAAAAATCGCAAAAGCGATCCAAGCAGCGACGATGAGTCGCTGGAAGAAGAGCAAACCGTGTTGCCGATGCTTCGATGAAGCACCCACCCAGGCTGCCCAGGGAAAGTAAAGGTAGAACGAATAGTACGGGATGACCATCCATGCAACAAAGGGTAACTCCCAATCCAAAGCCATCTCCACTTTCAGGGTGCTCGTACCCCTCCATGCAGACAATCGGTTGATGAGCCCGTAAGGAAGAGCGCCCAAGAGCAAGAACAGCGAGAGAAGAAAGGACCCGTATTTCAGACGAGACCACTCGTCTCGATTGGGCCACCACCGGTCGATAATGGGCCAATCATTCTTCACCATCGGGGCCGTCCTCTGTTTGACCCTTGACCAGTTCCTTCCAATGAATGATGCGGTCCGAGAGAACGGCTGCCTCTTCCTCGTCGTGGGTGACGTGAACAGCCGTGATGTTGCGCTCTTTCAGATGCTTCCGGGTCATCTCGGCCAGTTCCAAGCGGCGCTTGACGTCGACCGAAGCAAACGGCTCGTCGAGAAGAAGAACGTCCGGCCTCTGAAGGAGGGCTCGGCCGAAGGCGACTCTTTGGGCCTCACCTCCGGATAGTTGGGCGATGCTTCTCTCTTCGAAGCCCGGCATCCCAAGGGTTCCAAGCACCTCGGATGCGAGGGACTGCCGTTCCTGCTTTTTTGTCGCCCTGGGCGCCCCCAACCCGATGTTTTGGGCCACGGAAAGATGCGGATACAACACAGGTTGCTGAAACAGCATGGTGATGGCGTGGTGAACTTCACCGTTCACGAGCGATGCACCGTTGAGACGACGGCCCCCTTCGTCAAGCGGTTCCAAACCGCACATGGTCCTGAGCAGTGTGGTCTTTCCGCAGCCGCTCGGTCCGAGAATCGAGACAATTTCCCCCTTGTTCAAAGCCAAATGGAGGTCAGCAAAAAGCAGGACGGCACCGTACTGCTTCGCGCCCCCTTCAAGTTCAAACATCTCGACTGCCTCCTCGCGTTCGCAACCGTTCGTTGAGCCCTAAAATGATGAAGGTAAGCAACATCAGTATCGAAGCCAGCGCCATCGCGGTCGGCATGACCACCGGGTCAAATTTTGGTCGACCCGCTACGGTGTCCACCATGATCGACAACGTGTCCCATGAACCAACCCGCATTACCAGATAGCTCGCGCCAAACTCTCCCAACGAAAACGCCAAACAAAGCGAGGCCGCCATGGTCATGGCCGGCACGAGAAAAGCACCCCTGCTGTGCCACCAGAATTGAATCGGTGTCATTGGAAGCAAACTCGCCTGTTGTGCGTACATCTCGTCGATGCGTTCCATGGCCGGGACGAGAAGGCGGATGACAAACGGGAGGACCAACATGATGTGGGGCAGTGCGGGAAGATAGGGGAAGTTGAAGAGGTCTGGATGCCATCTGAGGATACCCACCACGATACCGAGGCCAACGACGACGGCAGAGACGGAAAGCGGTATCATGCACAGGGAATCGAGCACGCCGGCGGTTTTCTGAAACCCTCGTTTACGCAACGTCGTGAGCGCCGATGCTACACCGTAACCCAGTGGCAACGCCACCAAGACGGTAATGCTTGCATACGTCAGCGAGTTGGTGATGGCCTCCATCAGTGAAATGGTGGAACTGTCGCCGGCGAGGGCGCGTCGCCAGCCCGCGAGTGTCCACCTGAACCCTTCGCCCGCTTCGCCCCGCATGCGGAAGGACGCGACAATCACCGAGACGTAAGGTGTCATGCTCAAGACGAGCACCGACCCGACACCCAGCGTCCATCGGAGCGGCGGTTTTCCACGATGCCTGCGGTTGCTGGATTCGTCGTTGAGCGACAGAACATGACTGTGTTTTCGCTCAAAACGTCCCGCCCCCCAGAGCATGAGGAGCATGAGGATCATCTGAACACCTGCGATGGATAACACAGCAAGACTTGTGTCCGTGCGGTAGCCTTGGATGCCAGCAGAGCCTCCAAGATCGGCCAGGAGGGACTCAAGCGTGTGGCGTCCAGGTGTGAGCCACCGAACGAGTGCAAAGGACGTGAAGGAGAAAAAGAACGTGTACGTTGCAGCCACAGCAACAGCGGGTCCGAGCATTGGTGCCCACAACGTGCGAAGTCGGCCTCGAAGCGTTTGGCCGTTTGGTAAGAGTCGAAGTTGCTCTTCCCATTTCGGGTCAAGTTGGGCAACCACCGGTTCAACAAAGCGAATCATGAGCGAAATATTGAACCAGGCATGTGCGATGATAAGGGCCGAAAATTGACCCATTTCCAAGCCTCCGCTGAACCACTCGGGGTCAAAGAGGTTGGCCCGCTCGCTTCGAAAGTCAAGACCGATGGTCCGCACCCAGCCACCCTCTGAGAACATTGCAAGAAACCCGACGGCTGCGACCACCGGCGGCGTGACAAAAGGCAGGTAGAGCAGGGTGCGCTGCAATCGTATCCGCTTCCAACGGTAACGTCCCATCGCCCAAGCCACCGGTAGGCCTACGGCCAGTGTAAGGAAGGTCGAGGCAGCGGCCTCGAGCAGGGAAAAGCGCAGGGCCTCCACCGCTTTGTTCTGCTCGGGAAACATTCCAAACGCCTCAAACATACCGGTCTCGGTCACGGTCTGGAGGCGAAGGGCCGCCAGAAGCAGAGGCAGAACACCCAGAGCGATCACGCCAGCAAGCAACACCCACTGCGCAGGGTGCAAAATCGAGCGTATCTCACTCGAGTCACGCGACATCGGTGTAACGCCTCACCGTGTGGCATCCTGCCAAGCGCTGAGCCAACCTTCCATGTCCTGTCCGATGCGCTGAGTGGTGATTTCAGCGTTCATCTCTGGTACATCGGTGTGGTAAGCATAGCCCTCGGTTTCGGGCCAGGTGGCATCGACGAGAACCGACAACATGAGGTTGTTTTCAGGCATGTTCCTGTTGACGTCTTCCGAAAGCAGATAACGCAAAAATGCGTTCGCACCGTCCTTTTCGCTGGCGTCGCCGACCACGGCAGCGTACTCGACCTGGTGGAACGATGCACGGGGCAGCGTCAGGGACGTGGATTTGGTGGAATTGCCTCCGTAGAAGGCTTCGACGCCCGGTGAATGGCAATAGGAAACGGTCATGGCTGCGTCGCCAATGTGTCCTTCGCTCCACTCGCCGAAGCCACCGCTGTAGTGTATTTCGTACGCTTCGGTCCAGCCGGATGTGAAGATTGCTCCGTTTTCAGCAACGGCTTTCCACCAGTCAAAGGCGTTGGTTGCGTTGTCGTCGTCGTTTTCGAAATAATCCACGGTGGCGGTCATGAACGCTCTCCCAGGAGAGGATGTGAGCGGGGAAGGGTAAGCAACGAGACCTTCCCACTCGGGCTCGGTCAGGTTCCATAGGCTGGTGGGGGCGGTCAGGTTTTCTCCGTCTACCCGTGTTTCGTCGTAGTTGAGGCACACGTCGCCCTGATCGAACGGAACGGCATAGGGTCCCGCATAGGGCTCGAGCGCAGTGCTGGAGATGGCCGAAACATTCGCTTCGTGCTTTTGGAAGAGGCCGGCCTCGAGCGCAGTCTGCAAATAGGTGTTGTCCAAACCGATGGCGAGGTCAAACTGAGCTGCGTCTTGGGTCTGCAGCAGCCGCTCAAGGATACCTCCAGCATCGTCAGCGAGGACGAGTTCAACGCCATAGCCTGTTTCGTTGGTGAATCCGGAAAGCATCTCATCAGAGAAAGCGGTGATGTCGTAGGTCAGAATACGAACGACGGGAGCGTCATCCGAATTGAGGCATCCGGCGAGGGGGGCGGTCAAAAGCAAACTCAGTACAAACAATATCTTCTTCATGGTATCACTCCGTGTTCATTGCATCGATGATGGCATGGGCCCGGTCGACCAAATCCATCGGGTTTGGTCCCAGAATGTAGAGGGAGGGCTCCCAACCAAAGGCGCCTTCGTCCAANATGATGTCAAGGCGACCTTCATGTGGTTGGAGTTCGCCTTTGCTGGCGTAGCCGAGTTTGTAATCGAGTTCATCTGAGATGTAGTTGATGTCTCCTTGGTCGACCATTCCGTCAAGGGTGGGGGGTTTGAGGTTGAGGATAGCGACCTTTTCTGCGTCGATGGATTTGGCCTGCAGCAAGATCTTCGAAAGGTGATTGGAGGCACCAAATTCGGGCGTTTCGTGCCTTCGCAATACATGGTCCACCAACGTCATTCGCCCAGGGTAGGCGGCCACATCTTCGGCGGCGGAGGCATCGGGCATGCACGTGGCGATGTTCATGCCAACAGCTGGCATGTAGGTCTTGAGTCGCCTCAAGTCAAGTCGTCCCGTCGCCCACTCAAGTCGGCGAAGCAGGGCCTTTGAGGACTGGTTCTCATCAAGGTCCATGCCGGTCAAGGTCTTGTCGTATCGGAGCGTTTGGCTACCGCCGAACTGCAGTTCAAAGACCAGTCGTTGACGCACCACGGATGCATCTGAACCAAACTGAGCGAGCGAGTGCGCCAATTCTCGAGCCCAGCCGTCAATGGTCGTTTCGTCAGCCGTGGCGCCCAAAGGAACGACGGATTTGGTGATGAGCCGTGAAACGGTGCTTTGAGTGGAGCCTGTGGCTTTGGCAATTTGCATCTGTGTCCATCCAATGGTCCGAAGTTCTTTGGCGAGTTGTTGATGCAAACGGTCCAGCCATTTGCTTCCAATATGTCCAAGCATGGTCCTTCGAGAGAGCGCATTCTATTCAAACTTGCTCAAAAAATATGCAATTTGAATAGATTATTTTCTCGATATTTTGCTTCTCGCCTGAAATTATGGTCCATATTTTGTTGAGATTTTGTGAATTTCAGCTTCCACCAAACCTTCAGAAAATCTCCGTCTCTCCAATCATTTTTGATGCGTTCAATACTCAATAATCCTGCATCTTATGTCTCTCTATGAGTCTTTTATTCAATCTGGGTAAGAAAAATTCACATGCGATTAAATGTGCTGCCNGCACGAGAATAAAGTCGGTAATTCACCATACACATGCTCATAAGCGGCACGCGAGACCGGATAAATGAGCAAGATGGATACGGCCGCATTTCTTGACGAGGTTGCCAAGCGTATCGCGGCCTACATCGCCTCAAAGGATGCTGCAGGGCGGGTCAACCCCTCGACAAGCCTCGCAACGATGCGACGTACGCTCGACATACAACTCCCGTTGGAAGGTCAAGGCCTCAACGCGGTCCTGGATGATTTGGACACGTACATCGCCAACAGTGTCAAGACGCACCGCTCAGAATTCATGAACCCGTTGTGGGGAGGCTTGTCGCTTCCGGCTTTTGCCGGCGAAATGATCGCTGCCATGACCAATAACTCGATGTACACCTANGAGCTTTCACCCATCGGTACGGTGATTGAGCAAACGATACTTCGCCGCATGTCTGAGATGGTTGGGTTCCCAGACGGGTTTGGAACGCTCACCACGGGCGGCTCCAACGGAAATATGCTCGGGATGTTGTGCGCCCGAGAGCACCAGATGGTCGGTTCAACAAAAACGGGTTTTGATGGTCGCAAATCGGTCATCTTCGTCTCAGCCGAGGCCCATTATTCCGTGCTCATGGCTGCGAATGTCATCGGCATAGGGCACCAAAACATCATCAAAGTTCAGTGCGATGACGACGGCCGCATGATGCCTCATCGCCTCGAGGAAGAGATTGCCTTCGCTCGCCAGGAAGGCTTCACGCCGTTGTGCGTTGTCGCCACAGCTGCCACGACGGTCCGAGGAGCCTATGATGACTTGGAGGCGCTTGCAACCATCGCTCATCGTGAGAATCTTTGGCTTCACGTTGACGCTGCTTGGGGTGGCACCTGTTTGTTTTCGAATGAACATCGGCGATTGATGGACGGTATTGACAAAGCGGACAGCGTCTGTTGGGATGCTCACAAAATGATGGGCGTGCCGTTGATTTGCAGCGCTTTTTTGGTCAAAGAGCCATTGGTTTTGCGCCGACTATGCGACCACACCAACGTCGCCCACTACCTNTTCCACAGCGAGGCTGAGCTCGATGATTTGGGGCGTTATTCACTCCAGTGTGCCCGGCGTAATGATGCACTCAAACTTTGGCTTGAATGGCGTGCTCGTGGCGATGCAGGCTGGGCGAAGATGGTCGATACTCGCATGGCCGATGCAGATTATCTCGAACAGAACATCACCGACCACCCCTCGCTTGAGATGATGTCATCCCGAATGTGGACCAATGTTTGCTTCCGTTTCACACCCGACGATGCCGGAGTGGATTTGAACGACCTCAATACCGAAATCCGAAACCGATTGATTCAGGAAGGTACCTTCATGGTCAGCCGTTCAAACATTGGTGAGGATGTTATTCTCCGGATGGTGGTGGTGAATCAAAACGTTGACAGAACAATACTGGACCGTTTCCTCGAGCGTGTTGTTCACCACGGCGAGGAGATCTGTCGGGGCCTGCCTTCGCTCAGTGAACCTTGAACGGATGTTTATGGAGTCCATTGAACCCCGTTGGGGCATGAGCGACACACCACCTGTTCGAACAGCCCTGTTTGAGGAGCACTTGGCTTTGGATGCCAACATGGTTGATTTTCATGGGTTTGAACTCCCAATTTGGTATTCCAACATCAAGGATGAACACCTCGCTACCCGGTCTGGAGCAGGCCTCTTTGATGTCTCGCACATGGGCTCTTTCCGCTTTTCAGGACCGGATGTGCGGACGTGGCTGGAATCCATTGCTACGCAGAAGGTCACCTCCATTGACCCTCCACGTTGCGCCTACACCCATTTCCTAGACGAGGACGGATTCCTCATCGACGACATGATTTTTGCCGTGGTCAACGAAACGGAAATCTTGGGCGTTCCCAACGCATCGATGATCGATGTCATGTGGTCGTGGTTCTCAAAGTACTTGCCAAGCGATGGTTCAGTGGTCATGGAAAACCTCTCTCCTGCCACCTCCATCATGGCGCTTCAAGGGCCGAATGCTAAGCAAATTCTGGATGGGGCCATGGGTGAAGGTCAACATGTTGGCAGGTTCAAGTGGCGAGCGCTGACCGAGAACAATCTCGGGACCTCCGGTTGGATTCAAGGGACCGGCTACACCGGTGAGGCTGGGTACGAAATCTTCGTTCCAAACCAAGAAGCAGCTCCTCTTTGGCGTGCTCTGGTGGCCAACGGAGCGACGCCTGTGGGCCTGGGTGCACGAGACACATTGCGTCTTGAGAAAGGTTACTTGCTTTCAGGTGTTGACTTCTGTTCGCCCTCGCTTTCTGAAGATGACGACGGGTTTCTCGCCCGTGATTCATGGGAAACTAATGTTCCGTTCGGGCTCGACGTGGATCACGAGTTCATTGGAAAACATCGGGTGGTGGGCCACGACCCATCAGATGAACGCTGGTGGGGCGTCAAATACCTGGAGAAGGGACCGCTTCCTCGTCCAGGAAAAGATGTGACCTCGCTTGACGGCGAGCCCATCGGCCGCCTTTCATCCGGTGCGCCATCGCCAAGCCTTGACAACACCGGTATCGGCATTGGCTACCTTGCCAACGTCAAGGAAGGCGACGAGGTGTTGGTCGTCGCCAGCCCTCGGAAATCGGTCCGGGGCGTGGTCGTTCGTCCGCCCTTTTACTGAATCATGGCCATGACTTCGGCCATAGCCGCCAACCATCGTTGACGCTCCCGTTCACCACTGGCGCCCAATTCAACTACCCGGTTCTTGAGTTCAAGCAAGGCTTTGCCGATTGCTTCCTCCTCTCCCCAAGGTGCTGTCATGCCCAAGCCTTCGGTTTGGGCTACATCGCCCATCAAACAACCGTCGTTGACCAGGCTCGGGATGCCTTGAGCGGCTGCATCAAACATCTTCACCGGAAGTGCGCCTTGCAGAATGTTGCCTCGCAGGGGCGAGTACATCGCATACATCACGTCGACCTCGGCCAAAAGTTCTGGAAGTTCATCGTGGTCGTAGGGGCCGCTTACCTCGGCCTCCAAGTTACCTTTTTCGACCTCGTCCATCAGCATCGCTCGCACCTTGGCCGCCACCGTGCCATCCCCGGCAACACGGAGTTTGGGACGGTCATGGGGAGGCAAGGTTTTCACGGCCTGAACAAGCAAATCAAAGGCTTTCATGTCCCTCACTCTTCCAATATATCCTACGGTCCAGGAATCTGTTGGAGGGGTTTTTGCTGGCGCAAACGGCGGCATGGGACGATTTTCTACAACATGGGCGTCCAGTCCATGATGTTGCAACCATTCCAAAAATCCCCGAGATTGTCCTTCGTTGCGTTGGGCGCTTGAGGTGATGATGGTCGTTGCTTGTTTTGCTCGGTTGAGCATCCGCTTTTTCATCTGGCCGCTCACGCCTGCACGAATTCGTGATTGGGGTGCAGCGTAGCGAATCCACGTGTGCTGGAGGTCGTGCATATCGAATACGAACGGTACATTGTTCGATGCTTTGAGGGCGCATCCTACGCGGAGTGTGTCGGCGTCGTGGCAATAGACCAGTGCCGGAGCATCGTTAGCAAGTGTCCGAACGACCTTTTGCTGGAATCGACGTATGCCCCGGTAGGTGTTGATGGTTCCACCGTAGGCCACAGAACCGAGTCGGTACCGCATGATACGGACGCCGTGGTGGTTTTCGCTCAAGGCGTGCTGCTCTTCGCGGTCAAATGCGTGGACGGTGACGTCGTAGCCGGCCTCTTGCATCCAGCGAGCGTGTCGCAGCACCCGAGGGTCCGGAGCGCACGCGTTGGTGACCACCATCGCCACTCGGACCATGCTCCTCGCACGGCCTTTCTTGTCATAGGCTGTTCCCTGTCTTCAGGTGGCGCAAAGCAATTCATTATGAGCGGAGCGCGCATGGATTTTCACATACCCAATCGCATGGAGTGTGTTCATCATGGTCGACCAACTACCCAACAGGGGCCGAGAAGCGGAAATGTTGCAGGAAATGGGCCTTCAATCCATGGAGGATTTGTTCTCAGACATTCCTGCTGATGTGCGTTTCAACGGCGAATTGCCGCTGCCCGCACCCCAATCTGAGGAAGAGATTCTCAGCGATGCTCGTCGCCTTCTCGGCTCAAACACAGACATGGGGAGTCGTCCCTCGTTCCTTGGCGCTGGTTTGTACCGAAATTATGTTCCAGCCTCGGTGTTTCAATTGGTCACACGTGGCGAATTCTTGACCGCCTACACGCCCTATCAACCCGAGGTCAGCCAAGGCATGCTCCAGGGCATGTGGGAATTTCAGACACTGATCTCCGAACTCGTCGGTCTACCCATTGCCAACCTTTCTCTCTACGACGGTTCAACCGCTGCCGCTGAGGCCCTGACCTGTGCTGTGCGTGTCCACAACAGGAAAGCAACCCAACCCAACACCGTTTACGTCTCTGCTCTGACCCCACCTGACAAGCTCTCCGTCATGCAGAATTATTGCCAGGGTGCCGAAATTGACATCCGATTCATCGGCCACAACGAAGACGGTACCTTGGACCTTGAAGCGCTCAAAGCCGCCGCTGGCTCGTGCGGTGTTTACCTTGAACAACCCAACCCCTTGGGCGTCTTGGACGAAGGCCTAACGTCCGTGAAGGAGCTCATCGGACCCAACACTGCGCTTATCGTCGGGGTTCAACCCGTATCGTTGGGCGTGGTGGAAGCACCCGGCCACTATGGCGCCGACATCGTCGTCGGTGAAGGTCAACCACTGGGCAGCCCGGTCACCGGCGGTGGCCCGTTGTACGGTATCTTTGCCTGCACCAAACCCTACCTGCGATTGATGCCCGGTCGCATCGTCGGTCGCTCGATTGACGTCGATGGGAAAGAGGCCTACTGTCTCACGCTCTCCACACGAGAACAACACATTCGCCGACACCGTGCGACCTCCAATATTTGCACCAATGAAACGCTCATCGCACTGATGGGCGCCATGCACATGGCGCTTCTGGGTCCGGACGGGCTACGAGATTTGGCCCACCGGAACATGATGGCCTGTCAAAAAGCCAAGGAAGTGCTCGCTGAGACTCCCGGTGTGCGAGTTGTTCACGACGCTCACCACTTCAACGAATTCGCCATCGAGGTGCAGGGCTCCGCTGCCGAATGTTTGGCTTATCTCGACAGCAACGGCATCATCGGAGGATTTGACCTCGCCCGATGGTACAAAGGAACTACCAACCAAATTCTGGTCACCACCACCGACCAAACGACGCTCCGGGACATCGAAGCCTTCTCTGCCCAATTGGCCATGTGGTCGTCCCATTCGGGGGTGAGCGCATGAGCCACCTCTTCATTCACAACGGGGCTGAAAACACGGGCTACAGTCAGCCAGCTCCTCTCAGCAGCGACGCCAAACCGGTCGTACCAAAAGGACTGATTCGCAAAGCAGCCGCTCGTTGGCCCCGTCTTTCCGAACCTGAAATGGTGCGTCATTACACGTGGCTTTCCAAGCGAAATTTCGGTATTGATACCGGCTTTTATCCGCTCGGCTCGTGCACGATGAAGCACAACCCGAGGGTCAACGAAGTCATAGCCCAACTCCCGGGTATTGCCGACATTCACCCTCACCAACCCGAGCATCACCTGCAAGGCTTGCTGTCTATTTTCTACGAGATGCAACACATGCTTGAGGTCTGTGCGGGCATGGACCAAGTCACCCTGCAGCCCGTGGCAGGCGCTCAAGGTGAATTCACGGCAGTTCGTTGCATTCAGGAGTACTTCCGTCTGCGTGGAGAAGACCAGCGAACCAAGGTCATCGTTCCTGATTCGGCTCACGGCACGAACCCCGCCAGTGCTGCAATGTCCGGTTTTGAGATTGTTGAAATCCCCAGTCTTGAAGACGGCCGAATGGATTTGGATGCCCTTGCAGCGGTGGCGGATGAAACCACGGCGGCGATGATGATCACCAACCCCAACACCCTGGGTCTGTTCGAAGCCGACATCAAAGCAGCCAGTGAAATCGTCCATCAGGCCGGCGGTCAAATGTATTATGACGGTGCGAACTTCAACGCCATCCTCGGCATCACCTCCCCCGGATTGATGGGCTTTGATGCCGTTCACTTCAACCTCCACAAGACCTTCTCGCAGCCTCATGGTGGTGGCGGCCCCGGTTCAGGTCCCATCGGTGTGAAAGCCCACCTCGCACCCTTCTTGCCCGGTCCGTTGGCGGCACGCCGCTCACCAACGGCCGACGAATTGCCGCAGTGTGTTGACGAGCACTGGTACCACTGGGAGCAACCCGAACACAGCATCGGGAAGGTGCAACAGTGGCACGGCAATGCGGGTGCAGTGATTCGCTGCTGGGCTTACTACCGAAGGTACGGTTCCGGCCTCAAAACGATGTCCGAGCATGCTGTTCTCAACGCCAATTACCTCCGCCACGCCATCCATCGGGAGGCCAAGAAAGCCGGTGTCGACCACCTCTTCGTCGACGGCGCAGAAACCGATGTCGCCAAGCACGAGTTCACACTCTCAATGCAGCCCGCAAAGGAGGCTTTGGGCATCTCAGCCATGGACGTCGCCAAAGGTTTGCTCGACCGTGGCTACATGGCCCCGACAGTTTACTTCCCGCTGGTCGTTCCGGAATGCATGATGATAGAACCAACCGAGACCGAGTCCAAAGACACCCTCGACACCTTTGCCGAGCACTTTGCTCAAGTCTTGAAAACGGAACCAGAGGCGCTTCATGAAGCACCCATCACCACGCCCGTGCGCAGAGTTGACGAGGTGTATGCAGCGAGAAACCTTTGTCTGCGCCACCCTTACGATGATGCTTGAATTGAGGAAGGATTATCCCGACCTTACCCGAGCAGCACATGTGGATGACCTACCTGATGGCTGGACGGCGAATGAAATCGAGCAAGATTTCACCGTCACGCTCTTCGTATTTTCATGGGCGCTCCTGCCGGTCGGCTTCATGGTCGTGATGGCCATCTCATCCAGGTATGCACAACACCGCATCACGCTCGCAACCGTAGCCCTGCTCATGCTGATGTTGGCCTTTTGGACCGGGGCAGGTCAGCGGCGCTCATCACTTCAGGAACCACGCATGCAGTTAGCGGTAGCTTCGTTGACATCCTCAGCCTTGTGCTTGGGTCTTCTTTGGGGACTTGATATGGAGACGTGGTGGTGGGTGGCTTACGGATTGATTTTCGGTACGGTCGCAACCATGTATGTCGCTCTGAATCATCTCGCGTCGTGCAATGCCCCCGCCCTCAGTATTCCATGGGCTGCCAAAACGCCCTTGCCTCTTGAGGCCATGAGCGGATGGGGTATCCAAAACGGTCGTTGGGCCAACGGCCGGATGGGCATTTTCCGTTTCGAACGTGAAGGTATATGCACGCTTTATGGCGCCGTTGATGGCGAGGTGACCTCACTGTGTTTGGAGCCACTGTTGCCGTCAGGTGATGTCCCTGCCCTGACGGATTGGGGGCTGGATTTTGTTGCTCTACGTGATGCGTCATTGACCTCCTCGGGCGAGGAGTGAGGCTTTGCCGTTCATCGGTTGAATCAGTCATCATAAAGAACCACCCGCGATGGCGGATAAGCATGGATGTAACCATTTTGCTTGGGTCTTCCTCAGACCTCCCCATCGCCCAAAAGTGTACGAAAATCTTGGAACATTTTGACGTTCCCTACCAACTTCGTGTCGCCTCCGCTCACCGCTCGCCGAAATTCGTTGAGCAAATCGTTGGCGATGCCATTGACGACGGCTGTTCGGTCTTCATTGCCATGGCCGGTCTTGCTGCTGCGCTACCGGGTGCCGTCGCTGCCTTGACCACCAAGCCGGTCATCGGTGTGCCATGCGGTGGACGAGTGCCCTACGACTCCTTATTGTCCATTGCCCAACTTCCTCCGGGTGTGCCAGCAGCCACCGTCGGTGTGGACCGTGGCGATAACGCCGGCTACCTCGCTGTCCAAATGTTGGCTCTTTCCAGCGCCAAGTATGCCGCTGCGCTCGAGCAGAATAAACTCGACCAAATCGACCGTGTGAAGGCTCAGGANAAGGAAGTCAACGGCGGTGCCTGAGATGTTTGACGCTGAGGAGTTCATTGCCGAGAGCATTGAATCCCTCAAGGCGACCATCGACGACGTGGCCATCATCGCTTGTTCCGGAGGCGTGGACTCAACCGTTGCCGCCGTGATTGCCAACAAGGCCGTTGGCAACCTCCTCCACTGCGTCTATGTGGACACCGGCTTCATGCGCAAGAACGAAACTGAACAAATCGAAGCACTCCTTGAAGAACAGGGCATCAATCTCATCACGGTCAAAGCCGCCGACCGCTATTTTGAGGCGCTCAAGGGCGTTACCGAACCCGAACAAAAGCGGAAGGTCATCGGTGAATTATTCATCCGAATTTTTGAGGATGAGCAGAAAAAATGCGGCGCTAAATACCTCGTTCAAGGGACGATTGCACCCGATTGGATTGAATCGGGTGGCGGTGTTCGGGACACCATCAAGTCGCACCACAACGTTGGCGGCCTACCCGAAGACATGACCTTGGAAGTGGTTGAGCCGCTGCGTGAACTCTACAAGGACGAGGTCCGTGAATTGGCTCGAAACCTTGAGATCAACGTCGCTGANCGACAACCCTTCCCGGGGCCAGGTCTTGCAGTCCGAACCCTTGGGGAATTGACTCCTGAACGTGTCGGCGTCGTGCGAGAAGCCTGTGCCATCGTGGAAGAGGAATTTGAGGCCGCTGCCGAGCGAGGCGAAATGGAGATTCCATGGCAGTACTTCGCCGCTCTTCTTCCTGTTCGAAGTGTCGGCGTTCACGGCGACGTGAGAGCTTACGGCGAGACCGTGGTCGTTCGTGCGGTTCAGTCCATGGACGGCATGTCCGCACGATACTCCGAAATCCCTCACAAAATATTGCAAAAGATCAGCACCCGCATCACGAACACGGTGAAGGGGGCTGTGAACCGAGTTGTGTACGACATCACCCACAAACCACCCGGTACCATCGAGTGGGAGTGATTCCAACAGCGGGCATACCTTCTTCAAGCAGACAGGAGACGAAATCACATGGCTGTGATGGACACTGCTGAGGTTGTCCTCACGGGTTTGCTGGTCGCAGACGAGGTCCGTGACTATCGAAAAATGGGCTTCATTGGTGCGATCTTGCTTGTCTTGTTGCTTCTCGGTTTTGCCATGAGCGCCAACATGTTCCTCGGTGATGATGAAGAGAATTTGGCCTTCCAAAACGGTCAACCGCCCGCGTCTGATTGGCGCCCGTACTCCGTCGTGGCCCCTATTGATACTGGCATCAATGTCTATCATGACCATTTCCGCACGGACGAAATTTACCCGAATTGGTTGCTCAATGGACTCGGGGTCACCAAAACCTGCACGCCCACCTTTGAGGGTACATGGCAGGAACGCTACGAGGCGGACAAAGCATCCTGCTGGGACACGATCAANACCTCCGACATCGTTTACTTTGAAGGCACGAAAATCATCGGTACATCACCCGATGGTGGTACAGAAATTCACATTCTTGACGACCCCTCAGACGGTCACGGCACGGCCGTAACCGGTGCGGTATTGGACGCCAATCCCGATGCGGTGATTTTCTTCGTGGAGGGCTTCTCTACCGAAGCTGTGCTTGCAGCCGGCAACCAACCGCTGGTTGACATCGTCACGACGTCGTTTGGTGCCATCGGCTCTTTACCCGTCCCTGGAATTGAAACAGGCACCCACCAAACGGTTGTTGTCAACAACAAAATTCACACCGGTGCTGCCGATAACACGCCGTCTCCTGCTGTCCAAGACGCCACGGCAGGTCCTCCGTGGTCCATTGGCATCGCAGGCTACGCAGAAGAGGGCGATGACCAGAAAGAGACGATGAGCGGGTCCTACCCCGATATCGCTGCTGATTGGACGCAGGTCTTACCCAATCACGACGACGTTGACGGTTACCACGAGACTTCGGGCACATCTTTTGCTACGCCCCGAACGGCCGGTATTCTCTCCTTTGTGCTTGAACATCTGCGTGAGGAAGTGGGCGACATGGGCTCAGGTGCCTCGACAGAAGACCGCAACGGGTCGCTCGTGAACGGTGTTTGGCCGGAGGGTCATCCCAATGCTGGAGCAGAGGCGGGCATCACGAATTCCGTGGTGCGAAATGCACTGAATCTGTCTGCGTGGTACCCGTCCTTTTCCACATGGGACCCAAGCGCAGGTACCATGCCAATTTCTCCCGTTGCACCGTGCACACAAGTCGGTTGGGGCGTGGTGAACATGTCCAATATCCAGCCGATGATCGAGCACCTGAACGGCACGCAAACCATGCCGGACCGGCCCGGTGATGTGGTGCTGTGCATGCAGTTGAATCAAGAGGCCCGAGAAGCCTACTGGGGCGTGTATCCCTCCGAAGAAGCACCGTCTCGGACGCTTGAAATCGCCGCACGTGATTGAGCCGATTTTCTTTTTCAAGCGTTTGTGAAGTCGCTGAGGAATTCCCACATCAATTCGTATGTCGGAGCTCCGTCGACCTCATCAGGCCATGTATGCTCATGATATTCCAGACCGTAGTGCTCAATACGTGTATCACCCTGACAAGCTGAGTGGGTGATGTGTTCCAAAAAGAAATCCGAAGCAACGTCATCGCTGCCACAATTTGCCCTGTCGGCCCAAGCGTCAATCATGCCGGGTACGCTGCTCATCGTGCCAACCCCATCATGTTCACCATCTTTCCAATCCCAATCGTCGTCGTAATCAATGATGTAGTCGAGTTTTCCATGGATATGGAGGACAGCGATGTTGCCGTTGAGATCACAACTCTCGGGTTCAACCGGCATGGTTCCAGCGAACGATGCCACCGCAGCGAATTGATGATTCAGCTGGCAGGCGACCTCGTAGGTGAACATGGAACCAAGGGAATATCCGATGGCGTAGAGGCGCTCGTGATCGATGCAATACGCAGACGAAAGTTCTGCGACCACGGACTGGGCGAAATCGTTGTCTTCTCGAGAGGTCGCTGCCGTGTTCAGAAACCACTCGCCTTCGGCCGCTGTTCGATCCTCTTCTGCGATGGCATAGGCCATGATGAATTGCTCTTGATAGGCCAGTTGGTCAAACTCGTTTTGTTGTTGGAAGTCCTCTTCTGCACCACCTCCGCCGTGGAAAGCCAAAACGATGGGAAGTTTCGTCCCTTCATCCGAAGGTGGAACAGTGAGGCGGAAAAAACGCTCAATGCCGTTCACCGTGATGGTGGTCATGACTTGGGTCTGTTCATCGGACGGTAGGGTGCACGGGTTGGCCAGCGCCTCAAGCGACTCAGCATCCGTGGCTGTTGATGCAGAAGGAGCCTCACCAAGACAACCGCTCCCCAGTGACATCATCAGCACCATGAGGACCACAGCGAAGTGGGAACGAGAACGGCCAGCCATGCCTANATCCCAAGAGCGAACATCATTCCTCATCAATATTTCTCGGAATTGATCAAACAACGACATCTTGTCCACGGCGTCATGTGAATTGGAGACCTCGAACCCAAGGAGGTCAATGGATGAAAACGGGGTGCGAAGGGAGATTGGCGCCGATTGTGGGGCTCGAACCCACGACCTTGGGATTAACAGTCCCACGCTCCACCAGCTAAGCTAAATCGGCAAGGTGGGCGACAAGCATCCCCTTTATCACGCCTTCGTTAAGGTGGAGTCAATCAATTCCATCAAACGATGCGGGAAGTCTGGTTTGTTTTCGCTAACGATGGCGAGACTTTTCAACTCATGAAGGTCTTCAGAGGTGAGCTCTCTCGTGTGGAAAAAGGTGAACAAGGGCTGATTTTTCTTGACCATATCGCCTTTGGTGGCTTGGATGAAGAACCCGACCAAGGGGTCGATTTCATCCTCGAGAGTGAAGCGACCTGCGCCGTGCTTGCGCGCAAGTTGGGCCATCTTCATGGCTTCATGCCCTGCAAGAAAACCGTCTTGTTGTGCAAGGATTGTGGTTTGTTCAGGCGCCACTCCCAGCACTTTTTCTGGGGCGGTGATGAGCATGGATGCCGTCTCTTCGCCAACGCCTTGCTCAACGCACATCCTTCGGAACACGTCCAAGGCCTCGCCGTTGTTCAGCACCTTTTCCATGCGGCGACGACCTTCTTCTGCGTCCACGTCGTCAAAGGCCATGGAGAGCAATGCCGCTCCCTGCAGAACCACCAATTCTCGGGTGTCGGGCGAACCTTCTCCCTTCAAGACCAAAATACTGCCAAGGACTTCCAAGGCGTTCCCGATATGGGTGCCAATGGGTTCGCTCATCGAAGTGATTTGTGCAAGTGTCCGAATACCAAGGCCTTCCGCTGTTTTCACCATCGAGGTCGCTAGCGTTTGGGCCTCCTCAAGCGTTTGCATGAAGGCGGCTGAACCGGTCTTGACATCCAAGACGAGTGCGTCCAAACCCTCTGCGGCCTTCTTGGAAACGATGGAAGCGGTGATGAGCGGCACGCTGTCGATGGTGTCGGTTACGTCCCTCAAGGCGTAGAGCACTCCGTCGGCGGGAGCGATGGCCTCGTTTTGCACCGCAATACAGCAACCAACCCGCTCCACGGCAGCCATCATCTCCTCGGGAGAAAGAGCGCAATTGAACCCCGGAATGGATTCGAGTTTGTCGATGGTCCCTCCGGTGTGGCCCANGCCACGCCCAGCCAGCATCGGAACACGGCATCCAGCNGCTGCCAGCGCAGGAGCCAGCATCAAGGACATCTTGTCGCCCACGCCACCCGTGCTGTGTTTGTCGACGACCGGGGCGCCTTCCGGCCACTCCAGGCGAGCGCCGGATTCGATCATGGCGTTGGTCAGCACCACGATGTCTTCGACGGTGCATCCATGTTGGTGAACGGCCTTGAGCCAACGCGTGGCGTCCTCGGTTGACACGCTTCTGTCAGCGACCTTTGCAACGAAGGACTCTAACGCTTGTGTGTCTTGCTGCTCGCCGTTTTTCACGGCGTTGATGAGGGCTTCGAGGTCCATTGCAACGCCTCAAATCAAACCGATTTCCTTCAAGCGCTGATGGAGGTAATCACCCGCCGANATGGAGGCGTACTTGNCCTGTCCACCCGTCAGTGCCACAAAGTCGGGATGCGGAGTGAGGTCGATCTCGTTTCGTGGGTGGACAAACATGGGCATCGAATAGCGACGTGAGTTGCTGTCCTTTGGGTTCACCACACGGTGAGTGGTGGATTTGAACAACCCGTTGGTCAGGTTTTGAAGCATGTCGCCTGAATCCACGATGATGGCGTCCTGGTCGCCTTGGACTTGAATCCATGAGCCGTCGTGGTCCATGACCTCCAATCCATCAGCCGTGGCCGTGACCAAGAGCGTGATGAAATTG
>FUFK010043819.1_pt1 | contig 19922 bp, 17 predicted proteins | sample 1021851 | NCBI WGS metagenome assembly FUFK01 (sample SAMEA51879418, study PRJEB19060) | metagenome
GTTTACTTCGTTTGCTACTCAGACATTTTCTGTAAGTGCAACTACCTCCTACACTTTAGATCATGCTGTAGCTAATGAAAACGAAATAGCGTTATTTGTAAATAACGTAAGACAACAACCTGGATCTGGTAAAGCATATACGGCTACGGGCACTGCCCTGACGTTAAGTGCAGCTACGGCCTCGACAGATACGATGTACTGTGTATTTCTAGGTAGAGCATTACAAACTGTAACGCCTGCAACTAATAGTATTACAGCTGCTATGGTTGGTAATGATTTAATATCTGGTAAAACAGCTTTAGGTGCAACTCCAGCTGATACTGATGAGTTTTTAGTTTCTGATGCTGGCACTCTTAAAAGAGTNGATTATTCACATNTTAAAACTGCTAAAACTTGGACAAGAGTAGCAGCAAATGTAATAACATCAGAAGCATCAAGTTTTTCAACTGATGATGTTTTTACTACAACACATACACACTACAAACTTATTGGAAATTTTGGAGTCACAACATCTGGTGCTGAAATAAATATGCAATTTAGAGCTGGTGGCTCTGACATAACTGCATCTAATTATTATTATGCTGTAAGATTAATCGATCATGATGGAGGAAATCATGAACTTGTCTCAACTAGCACTGCTACATTTGGTAGAGTTTGGAATGACGTTTATCATAATGACGATGAATGGGATGGTGGAGTTGGTATTGATATGAGTATATTTAATGTTAAGAAAAAAGATACTTTAAATGGTTCTGATGTAACACCTGGAACTGCTGCAAGACCACATGTATTTTTTACTGGTACAGGATATAATACTGGAAATTCAAAATACAGTGCTGGTTATGGGATGATAAGATATAATGCTGATTTAGCTCATGGCTCTAATGCAGATGGTTTAAAATTTTCAGCTTCAACAGGAAATATTATGGCAGGATCTTATTATATAATTTATGGTTTGGAGGATAATTAATGGCAATTAATAAACAAGGAGAAGCATTTAGTGCTGAGTATCAAGCGTACTATGATAAGAGAACAAAAGAATTTTCTGATGGAACAAAAGCTTTAGAAAGCTTAAGATTAATTAGAAATCAAAAATTAAAAGAGACAGATTGGTATGCGTGTTCAGATATAACTATGTCAGATGATATGAAAACATATCGTCAAAAATTAAGAGATTTACCAAGAGATTATACCACAACAGATGGTAAGGATTTAGCTAATGATTTAGTTAATCTAAATATGCCAACTAAACCATCGGAGTAACCCATGGCACTCTCTAAGGTCAACTACAATAGCATGAATGTAACGCCTGCTGCAAGCAAGGCGATTAAGTTTAATTCAAGCAATAATGGTCTAGAGACAGGGGATATTGGTGGGAGTTTGGTATTGATATCTACACAGACTGCATCAAGCTCATCTACAATAGATTTCACAAGTGGAATAGATTCTACTTACAAAGAATATATTTTTAAATTTATAGATATTAATCCAGCAACAGATAATGTTTCCTTTAGTTTTCAAGCAGATACAGGAACAAATACTAATTATAATCAAACAATGACCACCACATTTTTTAGAGCATATCATGCAGAAGATGGGTCAGGTGGAGATTTGGGTTATCAAACAAGTTTAGATCAAGCACAAGGCTCAGCATTTCAAGTTATTGCTGGTAATGTTGGAAATGATGCTGATGAATGTGTAACAGGAACATTACATTTATTTGATCCTTCATCTACAACATTTGTTAAACATTTTATTTCAACTTGCAATGGTTCTTGGGCTGCTCCAGGTAGTGAAGATGGTCATGTTGCAGGTTACTTTAATACAACTAGTGCAATAAATGCCATACAATTTAAAATGCACTCTGGCAACATAGACGCTGGAGATATTTGCCTTTACGGAATTCTATAAAAATGATACATAAATTATAAGGAGAAAACTATGCCAAGATATCATAATATAAANGGNAACAAAGTNCAGTTNACNGCTGAAGAAGAAGCAGCTAGAGATGCTGANGANAAAGCATGGGCAGATGGNGCCCTAGGAAGAGCGCAGGCTAATCTTAGAGCTAGAAGAAACCAACTGNTAGCTCAAACTGATTTCTATGCTTTNTCTGATGTTACAATGTCTGATGACATGAAAACATACAGGCAGCAACTTAGAGANTTTCCAGCAGGCAAAGACACAGTTGAAAAATGTGATAACGCTACATGGCCTACTAAACCATAAGGCATAGGAGATTATACTATGCTGCAGAAACTAAGATTTGCGCCAGGACTAAATAAACAAGTCACTGCAACAGGTGGTGAAGGTCAATGGGTTAACGGTGACAATATACGATTTAGATATGGTAAGCCAGAGAAGATAGGTGGTTGGTCACAATTAGGATCTGTTGGCATGACTGGCCGTAACACTGCTATTCATCACTTTGTAAATACATCAGGTATCAAGTATGCAGCTTTAGGTACAAATAGAATTTTATATGCATACTCTGGAGGTATATTTTATGACATACATCCAATCAAATCTACAACAACTTTAACAAACGCATTTAGCACGACTAACGGATCAAAGACTGTTACGATAACATTTTCATCTGCTCACAACATAAATAAATTTGATATTATATTATTAGATAATTTTACAACCATAACTAACTCTGGTTTTACATCAAGTGATTTTGATGATAATAAGTTTATGGTAACATCTATACCGACAGATACCACTCTTACTATAGAAATGGACTCTAATGAATCTGGCTCTGGTGCTTCTACATCAGGTGGTATTAGAGTAAAGCATTATTATCCTGTAGGGCCAGCGGTAGAGGTTGCAACAACAGGTTGGGGACTTGGTTCATGGGGTGGTTTCAAAACAGGGCAGTTTACATCCACACTCTCTTCTAGCATTAATGCCTCTGTAACAAGTTTAACGATGGCTAGTTCAACATCGTTTCCATCTTCAGGAACTGTATTGATAGGAACAGAATTAATTACATACACTGCTAATAGTGGCGGAACATTATCAGGTTTAACAAGAGGTGCAAAAGGCACAACTGCTGCAACACATAGCTCTGGTGCAACAGTAACAGATGCATCTAGTTTTTTTGCATGGAACGCAGCAACATCTGGTGATGTGATTACAGCACCTGGTTTGTGGTCATTAGATAATTTTGGTAATAAACTTATTGCAACTATTAACGGTGGTGAAGCTTTTGAATGGGATTCTAACCCAACAGGTGCAACATCAACTAGAGCTACAATTATAACTGGAGCACCGACTGCATCTGCATTTAGTTTAGTATCAACACCTGACAGACACTTATTAATTCTTTGGAACAGAAACAACTATTGGAACTAAGTCTACACAAGACCCAATGTTTGTTAGATTTTCATCTCAAGAGGATCTTAATACATATACACCAACGGCAACAAATACTGCAGGTACACAAAGATTAGCAGACGGATCTAAGATTGTAGGAGCGATTAGAGGTAGAGATGCAATCTATGTTTGGACAGACACAGCGTTATTTACTATGAGATTTGTAGGCCCACCCTTTACTTTCTCATTTCAACAAGTAGGTACTAACTGTGGATTGATAGGTCAGAACGCAGCTGTTGANGTAGATGGNACNGCTTATTGGATGTCAGAAAATGGTTTCTTTAGATATGCTGGTAGACTAGAATCATTACCATGTTTAGTTGAAGACCATGTATTTGATGATATTAATACAACACCTAAACAACATATCAATGCTGGCTTAAACAACTTGTTTGGTGAGGTTATATGGTTCTATCCTAACTCTGGTTCAGGAACTGTAAATAGAATGGTTGCATATAATTATNTAGANTCATCACCAGAAAGACCTGTGTGGACTGTTGGAACATTAGCAAGAACTGCNTGGCAAGANTCTGCTGTNTTTGGTAAACCACATGCAACAGAATATGANCCAGATGCAGANACACCAGACTCAGATGTAAATTATGTGCATGGTAATACTGATGGTGTATCAACATACTATGAACATGAAACAGGTTTAAATCAAATTAAAGGTGGCAGTACAACAGCTATATCTGCTAGTATAGAATCTGGTGACTTTGATATTGGTCAACAAGGATTAGCGGGTGATGGTGAGTTTATGATGAAAATAAGAAGAGTGTTACCAGACTTTCTTGCACAAACAGGGGATGCAAAAGTTACATTAAATTTAAGAGACTTTCCAAATGATACACAAGCTAGCTCATCGTTAGGGCCTTTTACAATAAATAGCAGCACTAAAAAGATAGATACTCGTGCAAGAGCGAGGTCCATATCTTTAAAAGTAGAAAACGATAGCACTAGTCAGTTTTGGAAGTTAGGAACATTTAGAATAGACTATCAACCAGACGGGAGAAGATAATGCCACTAAATAAAAAAGGTAAAAAAATAATGAAGTCCATGAAAGAACAATATGGAAAAAAACGTGGAGAGCAAGTATTCTATGCATCATTAAATAAGAAAAAAATAAAAGGAGTTAAAAAAGTATAATGGCTAAAATTGTACAATCAATAACACAACCACCAGAAAAGTATGATCAAGCAGTATTCTTTTCTTTAGTTAGAGACTTAAACGGTTTGATAGAAAAATTAAATACNACTTTTCAAGAGGAGAAAACAGAGGATAATGATTCTATCATTTTCTTTTTAGGGTCATAATGGCTAACGTTTTTGTAAATAAAAAAGTAGATTTAACATCAGATGCAACCACTACTTTATATACAGTGCCATCTGCTACAACTGCAATAATAAGGTCAATACTTGTAAGTGATGATTCTGGCAGTGGTAGTGGTATTACAATTACGTTAACAAACACTAGTGGTGCTGTTTTTAGTATAGCATTTCAAAGAGACATAGCACCTGATGTGGCAGCAGGGCCANTAGAGATATTNACAAACCCATTAGTAGCCGAAGCAGGAGAGATAGTAAAAGTGGCGGCTGCTAATGCAAATAGACTACATGTAATACTTTCTGCGATGGAGGTGACTCCTAGAACAGTNGTATCATAGTCTTGATTTATTAGATAAAACCTAGTAAATTNATAAACCCCAGGTGAAATTCCTGCCTTAATAAATTAACAACATTTAACATATATGATTAATAGAGCAAAAATGCCAAGACAGTTGCGTAACAAAGGTGGGATCATGACCATTGGTGGCGGTGGTTATACAGGTATGCCTATGGGTAGCAGAACAGGTTTTGGTTTTATTAGTAAACTTAAAGATAGAGTAAGAAAACTCATACCTAATGAATTAGCTAATATAGCTGTTAAAGCTGCGCCTTTCGTAGCACCTTTTCAACCCGGTGTCGCTGCATTAATGAGAGGTCTTGGTAGATTTGATCAAAGAGGAAGTTTTAGTGATGCTTTAAAACAAGGTTTAGGAACCTATGCTTTTGGTAGAGGAGCAAGATTTTTAGCGGGTGCTGAAGGCCCTGCTGGAGGCTTTGATACGTTTTCAATGGAAGGTTTTAGAGAAGGACCTATAGGTAGCTTATTTAAAGGATCAGGTGCCGACCCTGCAACAAAACTAGGTGCTGATACCACAACAAAAGTGAGTGCTGATACTGTAAAAGGTTTAAAATCAGTGCGAGATGCTACAGGATTATTTAAAGATGTTCCTATATTAGGTGAATTACCTAACATAGTGCAGCAACAAATATTAGTTGGCGGTGCAAGCGCAGCCGCAACCTACATATATAACCAGTTTTTAGCAGAGGAGCCACCGCAGCAAGAGGGTGAAACTATAGATGAGTATTTAGCTAGAAGAAAAGAAAANGTNGGAAAAAAGATGAGAACTTACTTTGATAATTATTTTAAATTTGATAAAGACTATTCTAGTATGACTGATGAACAAAAAGATGCATTTGTAGCAAGGTACAATATAGCAACCGGAGGTAGAGTTGGATATCAAACTGGTGGCTTGACCATGGCTAATACATTACAACAAAACATTCAACGTAACTTAGCAAATCAACAAGCGGTTGCACAACAGTTTGCAAGAGCACGACAACAGCTTGCAAGACAAATGGGAACACCAGCACCCACAGTTGCACCGACACCTACAGCTGCGCCAGCAGCACCAGCAAGAACAGTTACACCTACAGCTGCACCAGCAGCACCAAAAATTACTTTACCAAAAAAACAACCTTCAACAGGTATAACTACGGTTATGCCAGTAGCAGGAGGTGGTAATGTTACATTTGGACCGAACATACCTTCAACAGGAGCCACTGCAGTTGGGACACCAGGAATTCCAGGTGGCCCTGGATCTATGCAGGCAACTCCAATACAAGTCCCAGGTGGCGGTGGCCCTATGATGGCATCACCAGGTGGAGGATTAGGATCTATGGCTAGAAGCATGATACCTGCGATGACTCAACAAGTTTCCATGCCTGCACCTATGCCTCCAGGAATTAGAGGAGCAGGTCCAGGTGCAATGATGCTTGATCCTTTACAATTATTCTCTGGATTAAACGCTCAACAATTAAGTCAGTTACCAGAAAAAGATTTTTTAGCTTTAGAAAAAAGATTTCAAGCTTTACCACAAGCTGAAAAAGATAAATTAGATAAAAGAATTAATACAATGTTAGATCAACAATTTAAACAACTTGAAGCTGATGAGAAAAAATTTGGTAGTTTTGCTGACGGTAGAACTCTTGATATTGGAGCAGGTAGGGTAGCTTATAATGACTTATTAGCCGTACTTAAAAATGACTATCCAAATGAGTTTGCAAAATTAACTGGTAATGAAACATTAGCTGAATTAGATCAAAAATTATTAGATCTATCTCCAGCCACAAGCTTCTCACCTTCTGGTGGTGGTTCCACATCTGGCACAAGGCCAAATTTAGAGCCTGTGTATACTCCTAGAGCTATGATGCAAAGATTATTTGGTAAAAAAGGCGGCATGCCAACTGGTATTATGAGAACAAATGAAGCTGGTGTTATTGAAAGAGATTATAGAGATAAAGGTGGGTTTGTGCCTGTGGGTATAAAAGAAAAAGCAGATGATGTTCCTGCCATGTTATCAAAGAATGAGTTTGTATTTACAGCAGATGCTGTAAGAGGTGCAGGCAATGGCAGCATTGAGAAAGGTGCACAGAGAATGTATGATACAATGAAAAGATTAGAAAAGAGGATGGCATAATGTCGATTACAGAAACAAGAACGCTACCACCAGAGTTTGTAGAGGCAGCACAGAAAACATTTTTAACAGATCTTACAAGACAAGCTGGTATACCTAGTATCACTACAGCTATACAACAACAGCCTGGTGAGACAGCGCAACAGTTTGCACAAAGACAAGCACAAGCACAACAGTTTCAAATTACAAAAGCAGGCATGGCTGAACTTGCACCGCAAGTTGCAGCACAAGATCCATTACAAGCAGCAGCCTATGCACAAGCAGTAGATCCAACAAGAGGCTTAGGATCGTTTCAACCGTTTTTAACAAAAGCTGGAACAGCTGCTGATGCAGCAACAGCGTTGACTGGAACAGGAGCAGGGACTGGAGCAGGATCGATTGCTTCATACATGTCACCTTTTCAACAACAAGTTATAGACACAACTTTACAAGAGTTTGATAAACAAAGACAGATACAACAGAATCAACAAGCGGCAGCAGCGTTAGGCACACCAGGTGCTTTTGGTGGTGGCCGTGAAGGTGTAATGAGAGCCGAGTTTCAGGCAGCAAGCGACTTAAATAGAGCTAAGATATTAGCTGACTTACAACAAAGAGGATTTCAACAAGCACAGCAAGCTAGACAACAAGACCTATCTAATCAAATGGGTATTGCACAATTACAGTCAGGATTGGGTGGAGCAGCGCAAGACTTTAGTAGAGCGCAAATATCTGGCCTTGGTACACTTGGTGCACAACAACAAGCACAAAACCAAGCAATACTAGATGCACAAAGACAAGCAGCACAGATGGCCGTACAAGACCCTAGAAGAAGATTAAGCATGTTAGGTCAAGGTATTGCAGGATTAACACCAGGGGCAGGTTCAGTTACACTTAGCCCAACACCTGCAGAAGCAGCGGGAGGAGCAAGTCCTTTGATGCAAGCTTTAGGTATAGGTCTAGCGGGAGCAGACATATACGGAAGGATATTTAAATAATGTCAATAACTTTAAAAAGACCAATGTTTAGAAGAGGTGGTTCTACTAATACAGGTATCATGTCGGGGCTTGTTGATAGAACTAATTATAAAGAAGGCTCTTTTGGTAACATGACTGAAGATCAGATTAGATCTAACATAGATATGTTAGTAGGATTACAGAATCAATTTGCACCAGTGTCTAAAACTAGAATACCTATTGGCGAAATTGGTTTCGCGCTTGCATCAGGTGCACCTTTAATAGATGCTTTGGGTGCAGGGTATAAAAAATTTGTATCTGAGGATGACAAAAGAAGAGCTCTCATGGATCAAAGAAAACAAGCGGCTGTGTCTACAGTCTTAGGACAGGCGTTAAAAACTCCTAAAGATGCAAGAACAACTGCCATAAAGAACGCCATGGCCATGGGATTAAAACCAGGCACTAAAGAATTTAATGATTATTTAACAGCGGCTACTATTAAAGGTGCTGGTTTACAAATTGAATTGAATGAAGATGGAACTGTTAAATCAATAACAGAGGGAAAAAAATCTAAAGATCCTAATCGAAATGAAATTTTAAAAATACAAAACACCGCATTTCAATTAAATAACGCTGGTAGCTCTTTAATAAAAGAATTAAAAGGTGCGAAAGTAGGACCAGTTGGTGCTTTTATAAATGCATTAGATAGTACTGGAGCACAAATTTCACAAGCGGCTAATGCTTTTGGTTTTAAAAAAGATTATGAAGACACAGGCAGTGGCGACATAGATAATTACCTTACAAGCAAATTTGGCAGTGAAATAACAGGTGATGCTGTTAAATATGGTAAAATAAAATCTGTAGCGATACAATTAGCATATATAATAGCTAAAACCGATGATCCAGGTGGAAGACTCTCTGATAAAGACATTGCTTTTAAAATGGAGGAGATAGGTTTAGGATCAAATCCTGAAAAGACGATAGCTATTTTAACTAATGTAATAAATATAAGAAATAAAAATTTAAATTATGCTTATGGTCTTTTAACAGATGGTAAAACTTTAGATTTTAATAAAATGGATGCAGTTGGTGAATTCGCTCTTGGTTCTAAAGACAAAGAAACAAAACCAGAATCTGATGTTGGATTACCAGAATATAAATTCATTAATGGCGTATTACATGTAAAAAAAGGTGATAAATTTGAACCAGTAAAGGCTAAGTAATGGCTAAAATCAAAGTAGAGGGGTTAGGTATTATAGAGATAGAAGGAGATGTTCCTACTAGTCAAGAAATTAAAGCTATTGAAAATCTTTTAAATACACAAATAACAGACTCTATTTTAAGCATAGAAGATTATAAAGAACAAAATCCTGAAGTTGCTAACGTCCCTGATTTAGAATTAGCGGAACAGTTATTTGCAAATAACTTTGAGGGCAAGATAGATGAAACAACATTTTATGAAAAAGCTTTTCCTAAAATTACAGCTAAAAAATCTAAAAAAGATTTTGTAGAACCTCTTCCTGAAACGGCAGTTGATTACCTAGCAANAAGAGGTATTAATTATGATGTTACAGANGATAAANCATTTAANCCTANCANNNNAGGANATAGCTGAAAGATCTAATGTNTCNANTNAAGACCCTGCAAGCTNCTAAAGCNAGAGNAATAGGATCTCTTGGATACAANCAAGANCAAANAGAATTNGGAATTAAAAATACTTTATCAGAATTATATGGTCAAGAAATAGAACTTAGAATTGGACCTAATACAGGAAAATTAGAATATTATAATCCAGACATTCAATCTTTTGCTTTAGTAGACAAACCTGGCATTGAGTTTGCAGATATTGCAGACGTAGGAGGTGACATATTAGTTATAGGACCCGATATCGCCTTTACTCTTGCTTTTACAGGATTAACAGGCCCAGTGGGTGGTATTTCTGCAGGAGCTTTAGCTGCTGCAGCTGGTGAGTTTATGAAATTAAAAATAGGACAAATGTATGGAATTAACAAAAATTTAACTAATGATCAATTAGTAAAAGAGGGTTTTAAGACAGGATTGTTTTCTTTAGGAGCTGGTACCTCTGGATTAGCTTTAGGTTATATTTTTAAAGGTGTTGATAACTTACTTAATGGCAGAAGTTTTCATTTTAAAAATAAAGATTTATTGACAGAGGAAAAAGTTTTAGAAGCAAATGAAATTCAAAAACAAATTAATCAAGGTCTACAAGACGCGGGTGAAGAAGCTACATTAAAATTTAGTTTGGCAAAAGCCTCAGATAATCCTGATTTATTAGCTGTGCAAAATTCTTTTGAGAAAACAAAAAAATTAGGCAAGGTAGAAGAATTTAGAAAATTTAATAAAGATGAAGCAGATGCTTTAAATAAATACTTTGGAATTATTAAAAAAGCTTTTGGTACTAGTAATGACACTACCTTTGACAGCGGTAATCTTATTAAAAAAGTTGTAGAAAAAAGACAAGAAAAGCCAATTCAAGATATTATAAAAAAACAAGAAAATGCAGAAGAATTATTAGATATAGCGATATTTAAATTACCAGCAGGTAATGAAAAAATAACGGGTCAAGAGTTTAGATCTGTTTTAAGACAGTTAGGTGATAACTATAAAACACTTGTGGATGACGCTGCAAAAAGTTTAGATAAAGCAGCGGGCACAGATCTTATAGGCACAGATATAATATCAAAGGGTTTAAAAACATTGTCAATAAAAGATCAAAAAAGTTTAATAGAAGTTTCTAAATTAGAGGGTGTTTTTAAACCAGGTGTTTATAAAACTTTAATGGAACCAAACAATAAGGTGCTAATAAGTGACGTTAGAGAAACCGTTTCTAACATAGGAAAATTAATTAGAGATAAATTTCAAAATAAAACAACTGGAGAGACAGTNGACACAGGNAAACTTTTAAAAATACANTCTTCTTTTNTNGAACAATTAANAAAAGATGCAGGAGAAGGATACATGAATGAGTTACAAGGTTTTAACGCTTTGGTTAGACAAAACAAAGAATTACTAGACAATGATCTTATGTCTAAATTAACTAAAATAGAGGTGGGTAAAAAATTTAAAATAGCTGAAGAAGACATATTTGAAACTACATTTAAAAGTGGTACAGGTTCTGGTAAAGCAGCAANAGAAGTTTATGATGTTATATCTAATTCTCCTGATGCCATGTTAGCTTACAAAAANTCNATNTTTGATTTTTATAAAANTAAAGTTTTTAAAGATGGTGTNCCTAANGTNACAAATCACAAANCNTTNATNAAAGCATATGATNNANCTTTAAGGCAATTTTTTAATGAAACTGAATACAGAAAAATAGCAAAAATAGGTGGTTTAAAAGAATATATAGAAAAACAAAATAAATTATTTACAAACACAGAAAAAGAGTTAGCAAGAACTTTTGAAGGAAAAATATTAAACACAACTCCTCAAGAAATATTTAATAAAATATACAAAACAAATAATGTCGAGGAAGTAAGAACGTTAAAAAATATTCTTGCAAAAAACCCTGAGGTATTAAAAAAATTTCAAAGAGACGTACTCACAGACTTAAATGAAAGAATTATGACTAAATCTGATTATTTAGGTATAAGAGTAATAGATGCTAAAAAATTAGATAATGTTTTAAATGGCACAGGTGGAGAAAGGGGACTAAGGGCTGTTTTAACTGAAGCTATCGGTAAAAAATATGTAGATAATTTAAATATTTTAAACGATGCTTTAAAAATTGCTGGTAGACAGGCAGTTGCAAAAGATCCAACAACAGTATTAGGTAACGCTTTTTCTGATATAATAAGATCGCAAGTAGGACAGTTTACTAAAGCAGGTAGAGTATTTACAGCTTTTAGAAGAATATTTAAAACATCTTCAGATAGAATAATAGCAAACGCAATAAAAAATCCAAAGGATTTAGAATTACTAATAAGTTTAAGAAAATATACTTTAAAAAGTAAAAAAGCTGCAGCGATTCTTGGTAAATTAGGTGGTTATATTTTTATTGACTCTGATGAAGAGATAAAAATACCTTTTGTTGGTGATTTAAGTGGTTTGTTAAATGAGGGTGAGGGCGCAGACGATGGTGCAACACAATTATCTGCAATACCTTCAATGGATACATCTCCTTTAAATGTTCCAAACATAAACCCTAATTTATTTGCACGAGCGCCAACAGGTATCATGACTCAAGCAACAGGCACCATGAATCAAGGTCTGACACCTACAGAGCAAGCTTTGCTATCGCCTGAAGAACAGGCTATAAGACTTAGATCGAGAGGATTAGCATAATGTCAACAAAGGTAAGAAAACCAGGTGAGGGTGAAACCATTGTTCCAAAAAACCCTAGAGAAGATTTAGCATCATTAATAGTTACAAATCCAGATATTGTTGATGAAGGTATTGATATATCTGGTCTTAGAACTACGACAGATACGAATCCTTTATTGTTAGCAAACTTAGAACCAGGTATTAAATTTGATCCAACACAACAATCCGTGTACTCAGATTTATTGAATTACTTTTCTGGTGGATTACCCGTAATAGAGACACCGACTGCATCAAACGTAGACATACCTTTACCGGGTGGGGATGATTCAGGCGGTGGAGGCTCAGTATCAACAAGGGTAGGAAAACCAGGCGATACTGTAACCATTGTTCCAATAAACCCTGGAACTTTTACTGCTGAAAGTTTAGATCAATCTTTTGCAGGCGAAGAGGGGCCTATAGTAACTCAACCAGGAAGAGAGGCACCTATAACTGTACAGGACATGGGAGATGGAAGAACAACTACAATACCAGGAAGACCTAAAATCATGGATCAACCAGGTGTTACTACGTTAAGCTCTCCTGAAATACCTCAAGGCTTTGAAGGTTACTATGGGGCTAATCAAACTGTAACTGCAGAAGACACACCAGAGAGTTTCATAGAAAAAATAAAAGGCTTTGCACAAGGTGCATTAGATAATGTTGATATAGGTAAAGCCATTGCCATGACAGCTTTAAACGCTGCAGTGGGTAAACCAGTGTCAATAGCCTTTAACATTTTAGCAGCACTGCTACCAAAAGAAAATCCTATTAATAAATTCAACAATCAATACGCTGTTGGAGGTGATCTTTATAAAGATATTATTCAAGACAGTACAGATCCTCAAGGTTTAGAGAAAAGATTAATAGATTATTCTGATAGTTTAAAAGCAGGTAACTTACCAAATCAAGATCCATTTGGAAAAAATACAACATCTGGTTTTGGTGATTATACAAAAATGGCCACAGAAATAGCTACAGAAAAACTTAATAAAATTAGATCAGGAGAATCTTTAAGTCAGTTTGAAAAAGATCAGTTAGAATATTATGGCAGAGTTAGTGGTTTAACTGGTAAAACTAATATACCAGGCACACCTTTAATGGTAGGTGGTGGAGAAAAAACATCGCAAGATTTAATTAATGAAGCCAGACAAGATTATTTTAGTAGTATAGACACAGGAGTTGATGACTTTATTACAGCGATTCCTCCAGATGAAGATTTTGGTAAGATCACTACAGTGCCTACAGGGCCTACGTTAGGAGGGTCTTTTCCAGGCATGGGTGGTATTCGTACAACAGGGCCTGTGTTAGGGGAGTCTTTTCCAGGTATAGGTGTAGGTTACGAAACTGTGGATGATTTAGATGAGATAGAGGGCCAAGAGTCTTCCGCAGGAAACATCATGACGGATGCATCTATTGTTGATCAACCCATATCTATATCATCACCCACAGCTAAAGGACCTCCTGGACAATTAAACCCTGCTAATCCTAGTGATAGAAAAACAATAATTGAAAAAGCTCAAGAATTAGGGGTGGGTAATATAGAACAACATTTTAAAAATAATACTAAATTAAGACAAGCACAACAAGCAGGTTTAATTTCTCAGGAAGATTATAATATACTTGGTGGATACGATGTTACTCAAAACATAACTGGAGGAAGCACAGCAGCATCAGCTGCCCTTAATGCCATAGTTGGTACAGGTCGTAACATAGCCGAAGCTATTATGGGAGAACAAGATTTTGGTATAATTCCAGGAACGACTGTAAGAAATACTCAAGGTGGTTTAGGTTTAATTAGTCAAGATCAAAAAAATATACACAACGCAATTGTTAATGGTAATCTAGATACTCCAGAGGGTATTGCTGCTGTTAAGAATCAAATAGAAATAAGTCGGTTTAGAGATCCAATCATGGACATGGTTCAACAACCAGACACAGGAACTTTAGCAGGTGAGCCAGACTTACCTGGCATAGGAGGAGAGGCCGATATAGACTTAATAGGTGAACCAGATATCGTAGATACACCAATATCAGACATGCCTGATGATGCAGGAATGCCAGAGGCACCAACCCCAGACATACCAGATAGAGGTAGAGGGGAGATAGCACCAACTCCTCCATCTTTAGATATACCAGATAGAGGTAGAGGAACTATACCTCCTTCACCTCCACCCAGAGATGATGATGCAGGGATGCCAGAAGCACCAACTCCATCTCCTGGATTTACAGCTCCAACTAAACCAGGTCAAAGCCCTAGAGGTGGCGGCGGTGGCGGTGGCGATAGCGGCGGAGGAGGCGGCGGTAGAGGCTGTGTAATAGCAACCCATGCTGTTAATTCTGGTGCATTTACTGCTGATACAAAAAGAGAGGCTATTCGTTGGTGTGTTAAAAATTTACATAAAACGTGGTGGGGTGAGGCCATAAGGAGAGGCTATAGATATTACGGTCAGAAAGCTATTGATGAGGGTAAAGCTAAAAATCACTACCAAGAATTTAAAGACTACGTTGCATTTGGCACAGGAAAAAGAAGAACATTAAAAACTGCATGGACTTTTACATACAGAACAGTTCAATTTTTTGTTAAAGGATTGTTTAGTGCCAAAAGATAATGCATTACAAAGAATAGAGTCACATGAAAAGCTTTGCAGAATAATGCAAAAGCAAACTTACGACCGTATGCAACAACTACAGGGGCAGATAACTAGAATAGAGAGAATATTACTTGTATCCATGGGTGCAGTCATGAGTGGCATGGGTGGTGTTATAGTAGTTCTATTACAAAAACTTTAAATCCAAGCTTTTAATTCTTCACCCATAACCTGACTTGCAATATTGATTTTTTTACGAAGAGCTTTTACTATTCTTTCATCAACTGTATCCTCACAAATAATATCAATATAAGTCATGGGTTTTGTTTGACCTATACGATCTATTCTTGCCTCTGACTGTTGACGTTTCTCAAGATCATAACCGTTAGAATAATAAATCATGTTACTAGCAGCTGTGAGTGTAATACCATATCCACCTGTTTGTGGTGTTCCAATAAAAAATCTACATGTATCATCTTCTTGAAAACGTTTTATATTTTGTTGTCTTTCATCTTGTGGTGTCAAACCATAGTAATCCACAAAACAGTTAGGGTCATCAAACTCTTTAACTATAGCCTTTATGATTTGTTTTACGTCACTTTGCCAATGTGACCAAATTATGACCTTACCTTCTAATTCATTTAACACATTTATTAATTCATCCATTCTATTGCTTTTTATCTCCTGTGTGGTGCCATCATCTGCCTTAAAATGGCCACAAGTGATTTGCTGTAGTCTCATTAGTTGAGTTAAGGCATTTGCTGTAGTAATCATTTTACCGTTCATGATAGCTAAGGCCTCTTTTTTCATCTGCTCATAAACCTTAAATTGATCAGGAGTTAGTTGCACAAACCTTTTCATAAACGTGGTTTTAGGTAAATCTAAGCATTCATCTTTTAAAACACGTTCTGAGAAACCTTTTAGTTTTTCTGACAACTCACCTAAATTTTTATAGCCAACAGGTATCTCTACAGCTCTAATACCAAAGTTGACTTTCTTCATAATAGCGTATCTAGTCCTAAAAGAGTAGTAAGACTCATGCTCTAACAACCAAGGATCAAGAAACTCACACTGTTTGTATAGATCTAGTGGTGACTTTGTAACCGGTGATCCTGTTAATATTCTTTTGTATTGTGCATGTTTACCAAGAGCCACAATATTTTTTGTTCTCTTAGCTGTTGGATTTTTTATAGTTGTAGACTCATCTATGGCCATCATGGTTCTGTGTGAGTTTAAAAACCTTGCCGCAAAATCGACACCTTTCTTAGTAGATAAAGACTCAACATTCATAATTAATATGTGTAAATCAACGCTTGGTTTAAATAATGTGTTCAAAGTTTGTTGCTGTTGTTTCGTAATTAAGGCTTTCCACAACACCATATTTTTTTCTATATGATCTGGTAAATGCGTTGGTATTTCTGAGCTATACCAGTTCTTGTACACACCTTTCGGTGCCACAATTAAGACACCATTAATCTTACCTTTGTCATAAAGCATGGCTACATTATCTATTAAAACTTTAGATTTACCTGTGCCCATTTCCATAAAATATGCAAAACATCTACTATCCCAAGACCTTTCTAATGCCTTAAGTTGATGTGCATATGGCTTAGTTTTAAATTTATAATTCAATTTTTTCTCCTGTATTGGTTGACATATAATCCATGGTAATCTATATGTCAATCCATGAAAGAAAGTATAGTATACATAATACAGGAAATACCAGGCACTAAAGAAGGAAACCCAAAAATAAATATTATGGGTGCAAGTAAATATGGTAAGTTTGAATTTTTATTACCAGAGTCTTCACAAATAATATTTTCACCGGGCCCTTTAGTTTTTAAATTAAAATCTTTACTAAAAAATTTTACTAAAGATGATTATTTATTATTAACAGGTGATCCTGCTATAATTGGTGTAGCATGTTCTATAGTTTCTGACATGACTAATGGTAAATACAATTTACTAAAATGGGATAAACAAGAAAGAACTTATTATCCTATTGAAATAAACTTATACGAGAAAGGTAATACAGATGAGTAACTTACAAAAGATGTTTATAGAGGATGCACCTCAACAAGTAAACGACATCACAAATCCAGAAACATTATCTGGTCATGTTCTAGAACTACAAAAACTAGAAGATGAAATAAAAATGGATGAAGAAAAATTAGCTTCAAAAAAAGCAGAAGCAGATAAATTATCACAACAGGTTATACCTGAGATAATGGAGTCCATGAACCTTAAGACAATGAAACTGAAAGATGGATCAGCGATTGAGGTTAAAGAGATTTACAGCGCAACCATACCTGTTGCTAAGAAAGGTGGCGCTTATAACTGGCTTCGAGAGAACGGCCATGGTGATCTTATTAAAAATGAGATTATTGTTTCCTTTGGTCGTAACGAAGATAACAAGGCGCGTGAATACGCTAACCTTGCCGAGAGTAATGGGTTTCAGCCTGAACAGAAACTAAAGGTTGAGCCCATGACTCTCAAAGCACTATACAGAGAGTTAGTCGAAAAGAATAAAGACTTACCCTCTGAACATTTTAATTTGTTTAAAGGAAACAAAACAAAAATTACGAGGAGTAAATAAATATGACGCAAGAGACAAGAGACGTTGTGAAAAAGCAAAGCGGTCAAGTAGCGACTTTGGACTTTGTTAAAGACTCAGGCATGGGGCTTGAGAATATTGACAAAGAGGATTTAGCGCTACCTTTTTTGAAGCTGTTACAAGCAGGTTCATTTGAGACTAAAAAGAAACATGCAAAGTATGTTGAAGGTGCAGAACCTGGTATGTTTTATAATACTGTCACCAAAAAATTATATGATGGTGAGAAAGGTATAGAAGTTATACCTGTGTATTATAAGATGAGTTATCCTGAGTGGGCACCTTTTGAAAAAGCAGAGGGTAGACCTATCCATCCAGATAGAGGCCCAGAGGTCATGTCACAAACAAAACAAGACAGCAGAAACAAAGATTTACTGCCTAATGGTAATGAGATCATTAAGACGGCAAATCATTTCGTTGTTGTCTTAGGTGATAGACCAGAGAAAGCTTTGATGACTATGAAGACCACACAGTTAAAAACAAGCAGACAATGGAACTCGCTTATTGAAAATGAGTTTGAGACAGATCCTAGCACTGGTAAATCAGTGCCTGCACCTAGGTTTTCTAGAATCTATAAGCTTACATCTGTTGAAAATTCAGGCAGTTTTACTTGGCATGGATATAGTGTAAATCTATTACGAAAGGTAGATAACACTTCTCTTTATCAAATGGCTAGAGAATTCTATGGTTCTTTGAAAAGAAGTCAGGTTAATGCTGAATCTTCGCCACAAGAAGAATCTAACTACTAATTCTTTCTAAAGAAAGAGTGGGGCGGTAAAGGGAGACTGGAGCCGCCCCCCGCGGGATCTTATGGTTGATGATTTTATAGAACTGTTTACAGGATACCAAGGTGATTTTGGTATAGCGGACATGTCATCNGCANAGTTAGANGAAGAGAAAAANAAACTNAAACCNAANTANGANTGGGCAGGNNGNCCAATNACACAAGGTGANTANAANGATCACNTNCAAGGNAAGATATCCATNGGNATACAACCATGNAGACTAGATAANACAGCNAGNTTTGGNTGCATAGATATTGATCCAAAAAATTATTCTACATTTAAAATAGAAAACTATTTAGCATTATTTCAACAGTACAAACTACCTTTGATACCGTTGTTATCAAAGAGCGGTGGATTACATTGTTATTTATTTTTAAAAGAACCAATACCAGCAATAGATTTAATATCAGCACTAAAATCTTTTCTACTACCTCTTGGGCTAGATCCCACGACAGAGGTTTTTCCTAAACAGAAAGAACTAAAGGAAGATGACAAAGGCGACACAAAACCAGGCAACTTTATAAACCTACCCTACTACAACAACGGACACACACATCGATACGCTGTAGACAAAGACAACAATAAACTAGATCTACAAAAATTTATAGAGTTTGCTAATCAAAATAAAATAGGCAAAGATGATTTAGAAAAATTAGTAACAGAGACATACAAGAATATATTAGTTGGAACTAGTGAGGAGTTTGAAGATGGTCCACCATGTTTAGCGTTATGTTCAAAAAGAAAGTTAGATGATGGTAGAGATAGGTTCATGTACAATTACATGGTCTTTGCTAAAAAGAAATACAAAGACAAATGGCCAGATCATGTTGCAAAAGCAAACTATAATTATTTAGAAGACCCATGGGATAAAGCTAAGTTAGATACTAAGCTAACTGCATGGAAGAAAGATACAGCAGGTCATACGTGTTACGAAGATCCAATACAAAGCAAATGCATGCGTAGTCTTTGTTACTCTAGACCGTTTGGTGTTAAATCTGATAGTATTAGTATGTTCCCTGACATTACAGACTTTGAGATTATTATGTATGCAGAGCCTGAGTACAGGTTTAATGTGGCATTGCCAGATGGCACAAAGGCTGGAGTGATAGCAGGTAACAGGCGACTGATAACAAAGCAGACAGAACTATTGGATTTAATATGGGAGCAAACTGGTATCTACCATGAGCCACTAAAAGCAAAAGACTTTAGAGCAAAGCTNACGGAGATTAGAAAGAACTCTGTTAAGATATCACCGCCAGCAGGGACACAGATAGAGGATAGATTAAGAGAGGAGTTGTTTCAATATTGTGTTAATGGGCCAAGAGCTAAACAAAGAGTGCAGATTAATAGTGGATCTTGTCTTACAGAGGAGGGCTATCATTACTTTAGGTTTAACTCTTTTATAGATCATTTGGGTTCTAGTTGGAAAATACCAGANGAAAGAATAGCACAAAAATTAAAAGATAAATGTGATGTAGAGTTTAATCACTCGCTAAATGTGGATGG
>FUFK010043933.1_pt1 | contig 19915 bp, 20 predicted proteins | sample 1021851 | NCBI WGS metagenome assembly FUFK01 (sample SAMEA51879418, study PRJEB19060) | metagenome
TGCACTTTGTGTAAAGTATTTCCTTGGATTGTATTAAACTTTTTTATATAATTGTAAAAAATTATTATGCACAAAAAAATGAGTCAAGAAAACGAAGATTTAAAGGCTGAGATTGTTGCCAAGGGTACGCAAAATGTTCAAACAAGATTTGAGGGTAAAGCTACCAAGCTGGAATCTCATAAAAGGACTTCAGAGATTGTTAGATTAGTTCTACAGGGTGTTAGATATACAGATATTGTAGAATATTGTGAGAAGAACTGGGGGATTAAAAAAAGACAAGCTTCAATTTATTATAAAAGAGCTTTAGAGTATTTTAAAGAGCAGTTTGATGAAGAGAAGCAATATGAGGTTGATAAGCACACTATGATGCTTTACGACCTTTATACAAAAGGTTATAGGAATGGAGATTTAAACATCTGTAGGTTGTTACTCCAAGATATAGCTAAGATGAAAGGAATATCTATTGATAGGGTTGATTTGACAAGCGGAGGAGATTCGTTTGTGTTTAACTACACGAAGCCTGAAGATGAGAAATAGATATAGTAAACCCAAACTCAATAGTTTTACAGTTTGTTTTGACAAGCAAAACAATTTTTCATTTGTTTGTCGTTATAACAACTCTGAAAAACAAACGAGTTTTCAAATGTAATAAAAATAAATTTAAAAATCAAGAAACTTTTAGAACTTATGCCATACAATTTAGAATTGAAATACGCAGTAACATCTATAAATGATACATCAGCAGGATTTGATGATGTGCCGAAAATAAAAATGTTAATCGTGCAAAACTCCAAGGTATTTAAAATAGGTGATTTTACACTTGGAGAACTTAGACTTTTGACAGGGACAAGCCCTGAGTACAGACTTATTGAGGCAATAACACANGGTGGTAATGACACAGGAAGAGACTATCCTGTTATTACAGACAACAGTATTAATAATGAAGAATTTGTTAGGTGGGCACAAGGCTTCCCTGACTCAATTTTTACACCAATACTACAAGGGCTATTCCCAAGAGAACCTAAATAAAAACGAGAGATATGAATTTTGAACAAAAACTGCCATGGTATATACATATTATGGTTTTATTGCTAATTATTTGGTTAACACCTTTTGTTTTGGCATACTATTTATTTAGCAGGTTGATATATCGACCAATAAATTACTTGTTTGGCGGTAAAAAGTAATGCAAATAAACTTTACGCCAACAATAAAACAACACCAGGCCTGGGAATATCTGCACGATGACACATCCTCCGAAATTCTCTTTGGGGGAAGTGCAGGCGGAGGAAAGTCTTACTTCGGTGCGGCCTGGTTGTTGTATTCGTGTTTGAGATACCCTGGAACAAGGTGGTTAATGGGTCGAGCTGTATTGAAAACACTTAAAGAGACTACTCTTAACTCATTTTTTAGTGTTTGTTCTGACTGGAAAATAAAAAAAGGCGAGACATACAAGTTTAACGCCCAGTCTAATGTTATTGAATTTACTAATGGAAGTCAAATCTTGTTAAAAGACCTTTATCAGTACCCATCTGATGTAAATTTTGACTCTTTAGGTTCTCTTGAGATTTCAGGTGCTTTTATTGACGAGGTTAATCAATGTACAGAGAAAGCAAAGAATGTTGTTGCTTCAAGGATTCGTTATAAATTAAAAGAACACAACTTAACTCCAAAAATATTGATGTCTTGTAACCCTGCAAAAAATTGGGTTTATGATTTTTATAAACAATGGAGAGATGACAACTTACCTACTCACCAAAAATTTATACAAGCCAAACTAAAAGACAACCCCCACATTTCAGAATATTACGAAGAACAGCTAAAAAAACTTGACCCTGCGTCAAGAGAAAGGCTTTTGCATGGTAACTGGGAGTATGACGAGGCTAAAAATAAGCTATTTGACTATGAATCTCTGCTAAATTCTTTTAAAACACCTGTCGGTGATGTTGGCGAGCCATATCTTTCTTGTGATGTTGCACTTATGGGTAGTGATAAATTAGTAATTACAAGGTGGAAAGGCTTGACTGTTGAAGAAATTATAACAAAAGATAAGAGTTCTGCCAATAGTATTGAAGAATTAATCAAAAATTTAGCTCAACTGCACAATATTCCAAGAAAAAACATAGTAATCGACTCAGATGGTGTTGGTCAGTACCTTTCTCACTACATGAAAGGGGTAAACGCCTTTATAAACAACTCAAAACCACTAAAAGGTGAAAATTACAAAAATTTGAAGAGTCAATGCTATTATAAGCTTGCGGAACAGATAAATGCAGGTAATATTCATATAAAATGCAAAAATATTGATATTAGAAACAAAATAATTGAAGAATTAGATGTTGTGCGTAGAAAAAACATGGATATGGATGGAAAACTAACAATTTTATCTAAAAAAGAGGTAAAAGCTGCTATAGGTAGGTCTCCTGACTATGCAGATAGTTTGATGATGAGAATGAAATTTTTATTTGGTGGTGGCAATAGAATTTTGGCTTGGGGTTAAAAAATGAAAAACATTATCCAAAAAAATGTAAACTTTTTCTTAATATTGTAAAATGTTTTATCAACAACATATAATTTGTTTAAATTTAGCTCACGAGACCATCATTCTTGACTTTTTGAATGATATTCAGGGCATAATTGATGAGGCAACAGAAAGAGACGAAGATTATGAGTCATTTTTGAATGTTTTGGCAAATATTATTGTTCATCACAACGAAAATGGAGAAATGGCTTATCGAGACACACTTTTTAGGAATAATTGGCTATATACGCTGCCATCAATGATATATTGGGCTTCTATAGGCTATGTAAGTGGTTTATCAGGCTTAAACGCAAGTCAGCAGATGATTGCATCAAGATTAGCTGTTAGATTAGCGAGAGTTAACGATAGTATAGGTAGAATGATACTATTTGACACAACTTTAGACAACGAAAAGGTAATATTGAACTAATGAAAACAATAATTGTAAACGAGAAAGAAATAGAAGTTCCTACAGGTTGGGATAATATATCTTTTAAAAAATTTAACGAGTTTGCTAAACTTGTCGCAGCACAAAAAACAGAAGATGAGTTTAGAGAAGAAAATAAAGAACTTGATAAAGAGATTTTAGACCTTGAGTGGGGACTTTATAATATAAAATTAAACACTAAGCTTGCTTGTTTTTGGAGTGGCTTAACAGAAGATGAGGTCTCTATGTTAGAAATGGAGAAAGTTGAAGAGATTTTAAGCTCTATGGACTTTTTAAATTCAACTTATATGCCTGTGGCTATTGATAGCTTTAAATTTAAAGGGTTTGAGTATGTTTTACCAAAGCCAGGGCTAAGAGGTGAAAACTTTGGAACATTTATAGAGGCTGAACAGGTTGAAATAAACAATAAAAAACTTGCGAAAGGAGATTTAAGTGCTTTACCAAAACAAATGGCTATACTTTGTCGTAGAAAAGGAGAAGAGAAAGGTATTATTGATGATGATGTAATTAAAAAGCGAGCAGCGGCTTTTCAAAACATTGATATGGCAACAGTTTGGGATGTAGGTTTTTTTTTGACTCAGCACGAAAGCTCATTAATGACACTTTTCCTAACCTATCTGACTCAGGAGGGGATGGAAAAGCGATTAGGGCAGCAGAGTTCACAATAAGCGGATATGGTTGGTTGAATAGTTTATACGACATAGCAAAAGTTGGTATATTTACTTTACCTCAACATAACCCTTTAAATAGTGTATTGTTAACTGATTTATATGAAGTTTTGACATATTTATCTTGGAAAAACGCAGTTACGCAATATGAGAAGATTTATGCAGATTTAAACAAAAAATGAAAGAAGTAAAAAAGTGTGCCCATTGTGGCGAAGAAATGAAAGGATGTCCTTGTGGATGGTCTAAAACATCCGATGGTAAGTTAGTTCATAAAAAATGTAAACCATTTTATGAAGATAATTTAAAAACATTGGGTAGAAAAAAAGTAAGTAAAGCACAAGTTTGTGCTCATTGTGGTGGAGAGTTTGAGGGGAAACCATATTTTATGGCTATGGATGGCAAATATGTTCACTTTAAATGTATGAAACCATACGAACAACAATTATATAATAAAAATTAAGATATGTCTTATTCTACTACATACAATTTAGTTTCCTTGATGGAGGATTTTAAAACCTGTGCAGAGACCGCTGGTTTCTGTACTATTAAGGTTGGCCCTCATGATGCTATAAATTTTGACCACAATATTTGTTATGACTTATTAAGTGTGGATTACCCATCAACATATATTGCAGAGGGTGTAAAAGAGGTTTATACATTTGAGTGTATTATGGCACGACCAATATCTGCTGGTAGTACACAAGGTGTGCAAATTTTTGATGACGAGGTTATTGGTATTATGGCTGAGTTAGAATTAAAATGCTGGAATATGCTTTCTTGTCTTGCACTTGGTATAAGTGGTGGTGGTGGTTGTAAAGCACACATACCAAAACATCAAATAACAATGCAAAGAGAGAAAGGAATATTTAACGATAAACTTGTTGCTCTTAGAGTTAAGTTTGATGCTATTGCTAATATTGCTGTTTCTGTTGACCCTTGTGGTGGTGGTTCAGGTACTAATAGTGGTTGTGATGAGCCTTGTCAAGATTACTTTGGGGCTTGTGGTTGTACAGACCCAACAGCTTTAAATTATGACCCATCAGCAGGTGTTGATGATGGAACTTGTTGTTATCCTGAGTCAAGTGGTGATGACCCTTGTGCAACAGGAGGAGGAGACCCAAGCTTCCCACCAGTATTCCCTCCAGGAGAAACTTCTAACCCTGCTTAATATGTTACAGGAGATAGCTCAAATATTATCAAGTTCTGCTGGAAAGCCTTTAAATATTATGAAGAGGGCTTTAACTAATAAAGTTAGGCCTGGAAATGCTATGCCTCAAAACACAACAGGTAAAACCGCATCATCTATATCAGCAGAGCAACCAAAAGCTCTTGCTGGCTCTATAGAATGGGAATTTAAGTCTAATGAAGCTGCTGTAAGATTAAACAACGGAGGCTCTTTAAAAAGTAAAGGCTCTTCTGAAGTTCCTTATAGCGGTAAAGGTGGTGGTGGTAAAAGTCAATATATTGGTGCTTTGATAAAATGGTCAAGGCAAAAATATGGACTTAGTGAGCAAGATGCTAAAAGAATGGCTTTTAAAGTTGCAGGTGCTGCTAAAGAACGAGGCAGAACAGTTAAGGCTGCTGGGTGGCTTGATGACGCTAAAAGAGAAATAGAGAGACAAATAAATAGTGATTTATTATCAGCGATAGCTTTAGTGGTGAATCAAAAAATTAACAATGCTTTAAAATAAATAGATATGGCTACTTGGAATATATACTCACAACCGCATGGTAAGATAGTAACTTGTCAAAGACCTATCGTTATAGTCATGAGGGTATCTGCTGGTGCAGTTGCACACTTTGTGGGTAAGTTATATAGAAAAGATGGGGCTTCTTTTGTAGATACAAATGTAAGAATAAATGCTTTTGGTGATTCTTCATCAGCATATTTTGAATTAAACGCTGCTGAATATTGTAGAAATTACTTTACAGAAGAGGCGGCATACTATCAAGGTCAATTTTGTAATAATTTTGATGAAATGGTAGAGCAGACATTTAAACTTGAGATATATCCTGTTTTATATGATAATAGTTTAGATTTAGTTCCTGACCCTGATGATATTTTAGAAACAAATGAATTTATTGTAATTCCTACTAACACTATGGCTCGTGAGGCCACATCAAGCTTAGGAGATAATATAAGATTAGATAAATTTGTTTTTAATGGAGATAACGATAGTGCTGCACCTCAGCAAGGTAATCAAAACTATCGTTTCTTATCTAATATGCCTAATTACAATGTTATGGATATTAGTCAGGGGTTTTATTTTCATCACAACCATCTTCATCAGCAGGTTTCAGGTATAACAGGACAGCTTGATATTACAAACAGTTCAGGAGTTACATTTGACATACCAACAAACTATCCTACTGGATATGTTGCTATTCCTGCTCATCCTTTTGCATGGGAAACTCTTATTGCTTTTATATATGGGCCTCAAAACCTTTTCTTTGATGCTCTTGGCAACTTAACATCAGATAGCATGAGTTTTCAATGGAAATACATTGATTCAGGGGGTACTGTTGTAAGAGAAACACCTATACAAACATATCTATTAAAAGATGGTATGGGCTGTAAATCTACAACATTTATTTTTAGGAATATGAGGGGTGGTTTTGATTTCTTTACAGCTACAGGAGAGCATGATGTAAGTGTAGAGCTTTCAGGTTCTGAGTTCGATAGACACACAGATTTCAACAGGAGAGCTGCTGATTTTGATTTAAAAAGAGGTCAACACAATATGACTAATCTTTGGAACAAAAGAAAAGAGATGAATACTGTATTTACACAGCCAGTAAACACAGAAACAGCAACATGGCTTGAAGAGCTTATAGTTTCGCCACAAGTTTGGATTATAAAAGATATAAAAGGCAATTTCACTACTGGTGATAATTTGAATATGCCATATAATAATAAAGGACTTGTTGCAATAAATATTATTAAAAGCTCTTACAAGTTACATAATACAGAGAAAAATAGAAACTTTATAGAGTTTAAATATACTCTTTCTGAAAACACTATAACGCAAAAAATGTAATATGGCACAATCAGCACAAGCCAAAGAGGTAATATTAGAAATAGGTGAGGAGATTGGTGTTGCAAATCTCACTAATCAGGTTCAAAACGGAACAGTTACAAAAACAGTATTTGACACTTGTAACGATACTGAGCTTTGCGATGATTTTGAGTTAAACTCAAACTCTTCCTTAACGCCAAACTGGGCTGGCTGGTATCAAATGCAATGCGAGGGTATAGAGCAAGGTGGTAACGCCCCTCAGCTTTACGCAGGTGGGGGTGTAAATCCTACATTTAATGTTTCTAATGGTGGTGAGAGTATAAATTATGTTTTTGATTATAATTATAGTGCTAATATTAATGAGGGTAACATAATTGTATTTGACCTACTAACAAGCAATGATGACAACCCTGGTTTTAATGGTATTACTTATTCTAACAATGGGCCACTACCCCTGGGAACAGCGGTAAATAATTCGAGAGCAGACGCAAGAGAATATACAGAGCAAGGTAGAATGTTATATTTAACACCTACAAGCTCAAGTGAATTTACGACAAGAATATCTTTTGAAATTTTAGAGGGTCTTAATAATCAATTAGCTGTTAGAGGCCCAGGAGAAAGAAGTATAGGAGATTTTCTTGTTGACATGGTGCAGGAGATTGATGAGGCAGGTTATACCATGGAAGAAGTAAATGATAACAGCACTAATTTTTGGGGAAATTATCATTTTACTATATCACCTTTTGTTCATACAGGTAAGTGGCACTATAACGAAAATGGTAGTGTAGAATATAATGAAGATGTTGAAACTATTCATGCAAGTTATGTTCCTGGTAATAACAATAACTACGCCTCTATGGTTACAGAGGATAAGGTTTTTGGAACAAGAAGTTTTGAGCCTCTTTTTGATTGTCAAGGTGAGTTTGAGACAGATGGATATAAGATGAGATTAGGTATAACTAATATGACAAATTGTGTTGTAGAGGTTTTAACTTATGTAGATTTTAATTTATCATTTGTAGATAATTTTGCTTTTGAATATGCTGGGGTTCAACAAACAGGAACTGATTGGGTTTGGGAAACAATAGATTCTACAGGTATTCATGATGTTTGTGTTCCTTACTATTATAACACAATAGATACAGAAGAGGTTAATAACGCTGACGCTTCAGGATGGCCAGGTGGTTGGAGTACAAGTGTAAGAGTTCAGACTGGTGGTGGTGGTTTAATATCAGGCCAGGTTGCACCTAAACATTTTTATAATCATCAGCATAAATTTTTTAGAATAAAAAAATTAGACCCATCGCAACCATGTAGATTAATAGTAACTTATTGTGCTGTAAAAAATGCTGGCTATAGTCTTAGAGAGATAGAAGTTCCAACTTATGAAACACAAGTTATAAGAGTTCCAAGCTATGATTATCAAGTTGTAGATATTTACGATAGAGACAAAGTTCCCTTAGCACTTACTTTTAATAGTGGTGATTTAAGAGACCCAAGTAAAAGGTCAACAGGTTATTCTAAAACATTTGAGCTTCCTGCAAGTATTAGAAACCAGCAGTTCTTAAAAACTATGACTGCTGATGGCTCTAACAGGCAAGATTCTGATATTTCTTGGCGTAAAGCAAGAGTTAGTGCAAATGGCATTGTGGTATTTAGTGGATTTGCAAGAATAGAAAAATCTATGACTGGTCAAGGTGGTAGATATAGTTGCCACATTTTACAAGACCCAAGTTATTGGCCTGAGTTGATTGGAGATAAAAAACTATGTGAATTAACTTTTCCTGAACATACAAAAGACTTTGCAGCCATACAAGACAGTTGGACTAAAACTGTTGATGATATACCTTATGTATATCCTGCAATTAACTATGGTAAATGGAGTAAAGATGAGCTCGGAGATGATAAACATTCTATAGCAGACTTTCATCCAGCTACTTATGCAAAAGCTATTGTTGATAAAATATTTGAAGATATTGGATATAGTGTAGATAGCAACTTCTTTAATTCACCATTATTTAAAAAATTAATAATACCATATACATCAGGAGAAACATATAAGCCTGATGTAATTATGGGTGAGGATAGTGATTATTCTTCTCAAGCTGCTTTGTCTCAACAACAAAATTTTGAAATACAACAAGCAGGACTTTTTAGTACAGCGGTTACAGATGCGTACTATCCAGTTTTACCATGTGTAAATGGTTGCACGAATTATCAGCAGGGAAGTTCAAGTTCTGTACAAAACGGATATACTGTACCTTTTACTGGTAGATACACAGTTATGTACTCTTGTAGGTTAAGTATAGACTACCCAAGTGCTGCTTGTTGGAATTGTGTAAATCAGCTTGGTCAAGTTGCTGTTTGGTTACATATAGATGGTTTATGTCCTATAGATGGTAACTTTGGTGCAAGTAGTTTGGTAAATCTTACTAATTCGTATTATCAACCTTGGTACAACTCAGCAAATACAACAACTTTTAGAAATGCTGTGGGTACAGTATCAGACAATTATGACAGTTGCGATAGTGGGGGTGATTTTATAACCGCATCTTTTGAGGTTGAAATAGATTTAATACAAGGAGAACAAATACAGGTTGCTCATTATTATAAAAACCCAAAGGTTTGCAAGCTGCATTGTCGTGTGAAAAGGCAAGATTTTGGTGTTTGGCCTGTAGTAAATCAAGCTTTTGAGCCACCAGCACCAGTTAGTCTTTCACAGTCTCTTGGTTGTAAAGTTAAGCAAATAGATTTTTTGAAAGGTCTTACCGAGATGTTTAATTTATATTGGACTGCTGACAATGATTTAAAAACTGTAACTGTTGAGCCTTATGATGATTTTTATGCAGCAGGTAGGGTTGTAGATTGGACTCAAAAAATTGATAGAACAAACTGGACTGATAAGTTTGTTATTGATGATTTGGCAAAAACTGTTTTATATAAGTATAAAGAAGATAACTCTGATGATATAGTAAAATATGTTGAAGAAAACAACCCTGATTTAGACCATCTTTGGTCTTTAGAAATAACTCCTAACGATATATATAGGAAAGAAGATAAAAACCTGGGTACAACAGTTTTTCATCCTACATTTAGAATTTTAGACGAGAATCACAATGGAGACCAAACCTTTATTGATAGTGGGCAACCCCCAGTAATGCCTTGTATGTGGTCAGGGGATGATGATTTAACAGACCTATGGTTTAATAACACAGAAAGACCTGATAATAGTACAAACTTTGGTTTAAGAATCTTAAACTGGTATGGTTTAAGTAGTGAAACTGGCCCTTGGAAAATTTGTGATGATAATGGTCAAACAGTAACATTAAATGAATATCCATACGCATACACATATAATTATAATCATGCAGGTCAAGGACAGCTTGAAAATAATTTAGCGTGGCATCCTATTGCTTCAGGTTTAAATCCAAATTTAGTACAGATTGGTGCTTATCAAAGAGGGCTTTTTGATAGATATTATGGTAGGTTATATGAAAAAGTAACAGGCGGTGCTGCTCTAAGAACAGCCATGATAGATTTAACACAAAAAGATATATCTCAATTTGATTTTAGAGATATTATAAAAATAGATATGGATGGTGGTGTTCCTACATACTGGACTGTTTATAAAATATGTGATTATGCACCAGGTAAAAGTCAATTAACAAAAGTTGAATTAGTAGAATGGAAGTATGGTTTCTATAAAGGTAAACCATCAAAAGTAAAAGCTACTAACTATGGTATTGGTAATATAAAAATACCTGTTGGTGGTTTTGGTCAGATTCAGGGCTTGGGTGGAGATGTTATAGTTGTAGAGCCTAATGGTAATACATACAACCCTACAAACTTTATAGAGCCTGACACATTAGTTCCTACTAAAAGTAATTTAACTTTTGGTGGCATGAACCCTGTTCCATCACCAGGGCCTTACATAAACCCAAATAAAGAAAGACCTATACACATCAACGATTACAATGGTATAACTAACAACCCTATTTCATATCATCCTATTGACAAAAATAGAGTAGAAACAAATGGTGTTGCTTTTGGATTTGGATTACAGGCCACAAAAAACCAAATTGTTGTTGGTAATCTTAATAGAAAAGATGCTAATGATACTTTCCAAGTTGGTGCTGGTTACTATAACAAAAGAACTGGCCAATATGAAAGGGTAAATGCCATAAGTGTTAGTAGGCGTGGTGAGGTTTGTTTTTATGGTGGAGAGGTATGTGCAGATATGCAAGTAGGAGATGTAAGTATAACAGCAGATGTTTATTATGAAACACCTAACGGAGAAAAGAAAAAAGTGTATTTAAAAAGAAAAAATGAAAATTATTAGATATGGCAAATCAAACTTTATATACATTTAAAGCTAACCTACAAGACCTTATAAAACTTCAGCAGGAGATTACTAAGGCTCAGGTTGCTTTAAGTAAGTTAAAAAAGACTGATGCAGAATATCAGGCACAGGCAAATAAATTAAAAGGTTTACAAAATAACTTTAACCAAACAGCAGGGGCTATGAAAAAAGCCACAAACTCTGCTAATGGTTTAAATAAAGCTGGTGGTAAACTAATAAATACTTTTAAGTCTGCTGCTGTAGCTATTGCTGCTGCTTTTGCTGTAAGGGCTATTGTTGGTGGTGTTAGGTCTATAATTGAAACATTTTCTGAATTTGAAGCACAAATGGCTGCTGTAAAAGCAATATCAGGTGCTACCGCTGAAGAGTTTAGAGTGTTAGAGGGTACTGCTTTAAGACTTGGTGCATCTACAGTATTTACTGCAACACAAGTTGCTCAATTACAAGAAGAGTTTGCTCGTTTAGGTTTTAGTGTAAAAGAAATTGATGCAGCTACAGAATCAACACTTGACCTTGCCGCTGCTACAGGTGAGTCTTTAGCTAAATCAGCACAGATTGCTGGTAGTACACTAAGGGCTTTTGGTTTAGACGCAGAGCTTACAAGAAATGTAACAGATATTATGGCTGCCTCTTTTACAAGTTCAGCTTTAAATCTTGATAAGTTTACAGAGTCAATGAAGTTTGTTGCACCTGTTGCAAGGAGTGTAGGTTTTACACTTGAAGAAACAACAGCGGTACTTGCAAATTTATCTAACAATGGTATATCAGGTTCTATTGCAGGTAACAGTTTAAAAAATATTCTTTTAAGACTTGGTGATGCCAACTCTAAATTAGCAAAAAAACTTGGTGGGCCAGTACAAGGAATACCTGAGTTAGCACAAGCTATGAGAAAACTTGCTGATGAGGGTTTTACTGCAACAGACGCTGTAGAATTACTTGATAAGCGTTCAGCACCTGCTTTTCTTGCTTTAATAAAAAACATTGAGGGCCTTGAAGATAGTGTTGGTATTCTTAATGATGCTGAGGGTGCTGTAACTAAAATGGCAGCCATAAGACTTGATACTTTACAGGGTGATTTTACAATATTAAAATCTGCTGCTGAGGGTCTTAATATTGCTATTGGTGAACAGTTTGATGTTGGCCTTAGAAATATTATATATAGCTTAACAAATTTTACGCAGTCTATAACAGAAAGTGAGCTTGCTTTAAAATCAATAAGAACAGTTGTTCAAATACTCGGTGTAGCTTTAACCACTCTTTCAGTTCGGTTTGCTGCTATGGGTCTTGTTGCTTTATACAAAAACGCAATACTCTTTACAAGAGGTATTAGGTTGATGACCATACAAATACAAAGAGCAACTACTGCTCAAGCTGCTTTAAATGCTGTTACAAAAGCTAATCCTTTTGTTGCTATTGCCAGCGTTGTTGGTGCACTTGCAGGTGCGTACTTTTTACTTGGGGAAGAAGCGAGTGAGGCTGAAATGAAGCAGAGAAGATTAAATGATGCTTTAGCTACAGACATTGCAGACCTTGCAAGCCTTGAGATAGGTAGCAAGAAGAGGGCAGAGCAAATGAGAAAATTTAAAGATGATTATGGTGATATATTAGGTCTTATAGATATAGAATTAGCGACACAAAAAGAGCTTAATGAGTTAAAGGAACTTAATATAAAACAAGAAGAGGATAGGATAGAACTTGCTGATAAACAATCTAATGTTGAAAGATTAGAAGAGGAGATAGTTAAAAATAAAGAGTTAGTCGCAGCAGCTCAAGCAAGAATAGATAAAGAACGAGAGCAACTTGCGAATTTAACGAGAACAGCAGGTCAAGCTTCTAATGCTTTAATAAATGGTGCTATGAGGGAGGTGGCTAAAACTCAAAAAATTATTGATGACCAAATACAAAGACAAAAAGATTTAGCAACTGAAAGGGCAGAGGTAAAAGAACTTAAAAATCAACTTTCTGAAGAATTAGCTTTAACTGAAGCTTATCAAAGATTAAAGCTTGATGGTGAAGATACTTATAGAGAAAAAAGAAGAGACTTCTATAATAAACAACTTGAAGATTTTAGAAAATTCAAAGGTGATGAAAGGGCTGTAGCTATGAAGTCTAAGTTTGAAGAATTTGAGGCAGAGCTAAAAATTATATCAGATTATCAAGACGCAAGAGCTGCTGAACAAGGTCTTAGTGGAGAGCCTTTAGAACAGGCAAAAATGCAAACACAAAAGTTTGCAGAAATGGCTAAGGCTATGGGGGTAGATGTTAATGTAAGTACAGAAGAAATAACAAAAATGAATATTGAGTTAACTGTGCTTAGAGACTTCATAATAAAAATGAACAACGCTTTTATTCCTGCGACTAAAAGTGCTAAAGATTTTGGAGACACAATAGCTGGATTCCGTTTGAATAAAACCCAAGACCAATTTAAGAAGCTTGCAAAGCTTATGGATGATATTTTGGATAATCAGTTCACACGAATGGAGAAAGAGTCTGAGAGTAAAACTAACGCTGCTTTAGAGGCTAATAGCAGGGAGATGGATTTGATGAAAACCAATCAGACAAACCTTGAAAAGCTACAGGTTGATGGTAGTAAAAAAGAGTTAGCTGCACTTATTAAGGCAAATAGAAATAAATATGATACTATAAAAAACCTTACAGTAGAGGCTTACAATGATGCTATTGATGGTGAAAACGGAAACAAGGCTGAAATGCTTAAAATATTACAGTCTATGTATGATGAGGAGGCTCGTAAATTAGAGACAGCTCAAGCTTATGAGACAGAACTAACAAATTCTCATAACGCTAATATGGATAGAATAGCAAGTGAAAGAAAATTTTATAATGATGAGGCTATCTTTGAATCAGAAACAGCACAGTTAAGAAGCTTTAAAAGGAGTGAGTTAAACTTCTTTGCTGCTCTGAAAAAAGAAAAAGAAATTAGAGATAATTTTGCCGAGGCTCAAATAGATAGTATTAAAGAAAATAGGGACAGAGAGTTAGCTAATTTAGATACAGCTTTAGAAAAAGGCCTTATTAGTGATGCACAATACGCACAAGATAAGATAGAGCTTGAAAGAAAAACTGCTACTGAAATAGAAAACATAAGGCAAGATGCTCTTGACGCTGATGTAGAGGCACAGGTTGTTGCTATCCAAAAGATAGGAGAATACTATAATCAAGCTTTCTCTGCCTTTTCTACTTTCTTTAGTAATAAAATGGCTTTAGAAAAGCAAGAGACAACTGAGTTTTACGACCTACAAGCTGAAGATTTAGCACATAGCTTAGAAAGAGAGCTTGAGGCTACTGAGGGTAATTCTGAGGCTCAAGAAGATATTAGACAGCAATATGCTCTTCGTGAAGAAATAAACGAGCAAAAAAAGCAAGACGCACTAAGAAAAATAGCCAAAAAAGAGTTTATGGTTCAAAAACTAAACGATATAGTTATGGCTACAATAAATGGTGCGGTTGCTATTACAAAGGTTGCTGGTCAAACAGGTATTGGTGCTATTGCAGCAGCACCTTTAATGTCTGCTTTAGTTGGTGCTCAAATTGCGGCTATTGCAGCACAGAAGTTTGTTGGTGAGCAAGGTGGTATAATACCTGACGATATGTTTGCTAAAGGCGGAATGGTTGTAGGGCCAAGTCATGCAGATGGTGGTGTTAAGTTTAATGTTGGTGGCAGAGTTGCTGAGTTAGAGGGCGGAGAAGCTGTTATAAATAAAAGGTCAACAGCTATGTTTAGAAGTCAGCTTTCTGCTATGAATCAAGCTGGGGGTGGTGTTGCCTTTGCAAGTGGTGGTATAATGCCAGGAACATCAAACACAATACAAGCATCTTCTGTAAATAATACTCAAATGCAATTTGATAACTTAGCAGAAAATATTATATCAGGAATAAATTCAAAAGAAGTAATTGTAACTGAGGGGGCTATATCTTCAAGCCAAGAAAGTGTAGCTGTTACAGAATTAACATCTTCTATATTTTAATTTTTTTTTATATATTTGCAGTATGAAAGAATTAAGAAAATTATTTTGGAGTTACATTATTGATGGTGAGGTTGCAAAAGCATCTGACGAGAAGTTTGAGAAAAGAATGTCTATTTGCAGGTCTAATACCTGTGGTCATTATCAAAAGCCTTTAGGAATAAAGATGTTAGAAAGATGCGGTTCTTGTGGTTGTTTCTTAAATGCAAAAGCAAGAATTGATGAGTTTTACATCGAATGTCCTAAAAAATTATGGTAACTAATGGCGAATAAAAAAGAAATTGTTTTAGAGTTTAGGGATATACTTTATGATAGTATTATACCAAAGTTCAGTAAAGAATTTGCTTTAAAAGATGTGATATGGGAATTAAGTTATTTAGGCTTAATACCACCTAAGACTTTAAGGAACTACATGATGATAAAAGACTTTGATAAGTTTATTGTAGAGAATAAAGGTCATGTAGGCAACACATTTATTGATATATCTATAAAGTATGATATATCAGAAAAGCAAGCCAAGAACATTGTGTATAAGCAAAGAAAAAAGTTTGACCCTAACTCAAATATTTTATAAGTCCTGATTTACTTGACATAAAAGTTATACTTGGCTCTTTAGCCCAAGTCTTTTTGCCATAAACAGTATGTACATGAGCATCTTCTTTAAATATAGCATCCATAACACCNTTTAATAAATTATCTATATCAGGCTTCTGTTGATGAGTTTTACCTACATATTCATTTTTTTTCTTTTTACTCCAAGATTTTGGCATAGGAATGTAAAATTCGACAAATAACTCGTCTTGAATTTTAAAGTCAGCTTCTTTTAACATTCTTTTTAACTCGTCTTTAAAAGCCCAATAGTTAACTACACAAGGTCTTTTTTTCCAAGTATCAGCCCTGGTCATCCTCGGTTTCGGAACTGCTTTTATCTTTAAGTTTATCATTTTCTATTTCTTTTTGTAAATTAGCTAATGCTCTCCAGGCAACTTTTGCAGAGTGCCTAATACCATCAGAATCTATTTTACCTGCATCTATTAGATGTCTTGCAAGTGCATCTAACTCATCTCCACTTTTACTTCTATCCCAAGCTAAAGGTAAGTGTGGATTATGCTGTTTTTGTCCTGCAAAACTACATTTTGCAACATCTATAATAGCATCAGGAAAATAATTTATAACACCACTATAAACTGGTGTGTTTTTTCTTTGTTTTGCTTTATCTTCAACATAATCATCTGTTGATGTAGAAACCCAACCATTTCTACCTTTTTCATAATAATATTTACTGTGTTCTTTCATATTTCTCTATTTTTATTTTATCATCAAAATCAAAAGTTCTGTCAAGCAGTTGTATCTTATCCATACACTTTTTCATACTTTTATGTATTGCCTGTTGACTCCTTATCCTTTGAGCAAGACTCTCAACATATCTACCAAGTTCCTCAAGGCTATCAGTTACATAGTAACCCTTACTATTACAACACAAGCCTACTATTAACTGTTCAACTCTGATGTGGTGTATTATCTTTCTTAATCGTGGTTCGCTTATTTTGTAACCCTTATTTTTTAAGGCATCACAAATCTTTTTGTTTGTTATTGCATTTTCCTTACCAGTTTTAGTTGACAGACCTTTTACAATAATAGGTAAAAGAGTTTCTGTTTCATAATCTGTAAGTTCGTATGTTATATCTTCAAATAGTGTTATCATTTTTTTCCTTTTAGTCCTATCTTTGGCTTTTTGCCTTTTGGCTGTGTTAATATCTCAAGGTTGTATGTTCCGTCATAAACAACCCCAACAACTCTCAATTCTCCTGATTCCTCAAGCTCTTCTACTTTATCTTTTAAATCAGAGTGTATAAATATATTTCCGTTTGCATTTCCTGTTATATCAAGGTCAACAAAAGCTCTAATTTTTTCTAATCCTTTTTTTACTTCATCCATATCTTTTTTTTTACAATTATACAAATTTTATTTTACAAGACCAACTGCTCAGACTCAACAGCATAGCTGTCGTTGTCAGGTTGTTCATGTAATTCATAGTACCTACCATTTTGTAAGTTATATTTAAAACAAGCTTCTCCTATCTCTCCTATATGTCTAAATTTTACTTTTTGCACATACACATGAGTACATTCTGTTTCAAAGTTTCTATATACTGTTATGCCATTATCAACTTGATTGTAAAAGTTTGCTGAACCTGCAATATCATAAAGTGTAGGCACATCATATAAACCATTATCTTTTTTCTGCATTTTTCTTGGGTGTGCTACCAAGAATATATGCAAATCATATTTTTGTTTAAATATTGTAAGTTTTGTAAGAAAGTCATTTATATACTGAGTTTCACTTTGATTACCCATATTAGCGTGTATCTTATTATAAGGGTCAATGATTAAACCTTTTATACCATACCTTTTAACAAGCCCTGCTGCTGCACTTAAAATTGCATCTATAGTAAACACATCACCATCAGGTCTAATCCAATTAAATCTATTAGCTATAAATTTTTTAGCAAAGTTTAGTTCTGTTTTTGTCATTCTATCATAAACACTTACTTTTCTAAATGTTTTGCCAATAAATTTTTCNGCCAGTACAGAAAAGTGTAATTGTAAAGGATAGTGTTCAGGTGAGAATATACCAAAGTTCCAATTACTAATAGCAGAAAGCTTCATACAGATATGCTCAAGCCAATTACTTTTACCATGCGTAGGAACACCAGTAATAACTGTTAGCTGTGATGTTGCAAAAGAAAATAATCTGTCAAAATTTACATGGCCTGTTGTATCACCTCTACTTAAACCATTAGAATATAAATCATCAATATCAAGATTTATACTTTCTACACCTATAACCCCCTCAAGAGGATATGCTTTTGCTTTTTCTATAGTTTCTTTTAGAGATTTATTTTTTTCTAAATACTCATTAGCATCTTTGTAATCACCAAAACTAACTCTATAACATATATCTCTTCCTATTCTTCTTGAAAGCTCTTCTGCAAGCTTTCTTCCTGGCTCATCATTGTCAGTAGCTATATAAACTTTCTTTAAATCTTCAGGAAAGTCTTTTAAATAGTCAAGCTTCATATTAGAAGCACCATTAGGAACTGAAACACAGTTTTTGTAACCTGCCTCATAATATGCAAGCTTATCCATTTCACCCTCAACAATAATAACCTCATCACAGCCTTTTATATCATCAAGGCCATACATAATTCTTTCTGCATCTTTTACAAGTTTAAAGTTTTTTCTTGCATCTCTAAACTTAATATTTATAAGCTCACCATCTCTATAATAATTAAATTGTACAGTATTTGTTTCTCTACCTATTTGTGGCATATATTCAAGACCCTCACTTATTTTATTAGATATAATAGTTTTTTCAGATATACCTCTATAATTAAACCATTGTATAAAATCATCAGAGTATTTAGAAATTTTTTGTTTTACTGTGGGTTTTATGTATTTTATTTCTTTCATATAACTTTTTTGTTTTAGCGTTCCTTTCCAACCACAGTTGTGGCAATTCCATATACCCTCATCAATATTTACAGATAAACAAGGGTCTGATTTCTTTTTTCTATCATGTGAGCATTTAGGGCATTTTGTTTTTACTTGACCTTTGCTTTTGTTTACTATTATGCCAAAATCTCTAAATGTCATAGTATCATTCCTTTTAAATTACCTTTACTTATACCATCTGATTTTATATCATACTCATCGTTAAAACATTCTTGATTTAACCATGTTGTTGCGTGTTTTCTATAAGTTCTATCAGGTGTTGACTGAACATATATTGGTGCTACCTCAACACATTTTAAACATTCATCTATACTAAGTTTTAGGAATTTATTTTTGGCAGGTTTTTTAGAAACTGGTTTATCATACACTTTCCAAAAAATTTCAAAAAGCCTTTCTTTTTCTTTTTGGTTATATTTATTGTTTTGTTTATCTATATTATTATGTTTTAAGTTTTGTGGCAAAGGGTTTTTAACTTTTATTAAAGAGGTCTTTAATATTCTTTTGTTACCCTCTGATTGTAAGATTGTTGAGGTAACATAACCCTTTTTTATAAGGCTATTTATAACAAGTGATACTCTTGTTGTAGATAAACCAAAAAACTTTGCAAAGTAATTATTATTAGCATAACAACCCTTTTCATTATTAAGAGAATCAATTTCTACTAAAAATACTTTTTCTTGTAGTGTTAATTCTTTAGACTCCCACACATCAGCAGGAATCCAAATTCCTTTGAATTTCCGTTTCATATATATTTGTTTTGTGTTTGTAGATAGAGGGGGAATCGAACCCCCTCTTGAACCATTCTATCTTTTAGAAAGGTAAATCATCACCTTTCTCCTCAATAACCATTTCAGGCTTTCTATCAACTTGACCTTTATTTGGGTCAGGCTTCCAGGTATCAACTTTTACATAGTGCGTAACACCAGTATCAGATGCCTCTTTTCTACGACTAACTATTAAGTTAGCCCATCCATTATTTTCTATAGCTTTTAATTCAGCTATAAAGTCTTGGACTTTAACACTCATTTTTAATTGAGTGCCACCATTATCAAATGTTTTTTCTTTGATAACAACTCCGTTAACATACTTTTTTTCTTCCATGTTAATTGTTTTTAGTTAATAAATACTCAGTTCTTTGCTTTAATTTTTCAATTAAAGACTCTAATGATTTAACTTGTAAATCAAGCTCTTCTTTATGATTGCTTGTAAACTCACTCCAAAAATATTTTGACACTATATCATATATATTTTTGAACTCTCGCCAGTAATCATAATTAGTTTCAAACATTCTACTATAATAAACTATAGTAGAGTGGTCTCGGTTTAATATTTCAGCAGTATCTGTTGTTGTCATACCTATTTCTTTGTGTAACATATATCCTGCTATATTTCTTAGTAAGGCA
>FUFK010048937.1_pt1 | contig 19915 bp, 36 predicted proteins | sample 1021851 | NCBI WGS metagenome assembly FUFK01 (sample SAMEA51879418, study PRJEB19060) | metagenome
TTTGCTCGGAAATAGGTATTTCAATGCTTCTATGCTATCAACGCCTAACTCTTGAAGGTTTCTAACAACTATAGAATTATTTAATACATCCTGTGTTGAATCCTCATAAACAGGTCCTAACCATCTCCACTGTATATTAATATCTCCATCTGGTATTAAACCTCTTACTCCGGGTGGTATCTGTTGAGCCTGAAGGCAAGCTAATAATAACTGTTTAATTTGCTCTTCATAAAATTTCATTGCCTCAGTATATAACTGAACTTGTTCTTCAGTTGCATCTTCAGGTAAATCAATTGGTTTTTCTAATCCAACAGCTGCTGCTAATGTTTCTCTAAACATTTGCTCTTCTTGGAATATAACCAGTTCTAAACAACGACATAAACCATATGTATATAGTGAGGCTGATTTTTTCTTAGCAGTTGCAGCTACTCTTCCAAATAGAGATTTATATTCAGTAGCAGTTACACCAGCAGAAATAGATAGTTCATCAACACCACCTAATGCTGTTCTTATTTCTTCTCTGTATTGTCTGGAGAAAGAGTTCTGATCTCCAGTAATTGCATCAGGAACAATATAACCAACACGATCATTTGGTTCTAAGTTAGCTATAACTCTTGGAACTCTGATCTGTCCATCTACTCCACGAGATAAAGGATCTGATTTAAATCTTGATTGACTTAATGAACCCATTCCAGCAAATCCAGAGTTTGCAGCAATTGATGGGCGTTGTACGGTAGACTCACCAGACTCCATTAAATCTGTCTTTGGTCTTGAAGATAATAAGGTAGGATTTCCAAAGAACTGTACATTCTTACGCATTGTGCGTATCATCTCATCATGAGTACAGATATGGTTTGCTAAAGCATCGAATTCACCTGTTCCTTCAGCAGCAAAACCTTTTGCATTATTAAATATCTCTACACAAGGTATAAAACCTAAGGTGTTCTTAAATGTTTTAGTCTTACCGGGCATTGCCTGATAATTAGTTTCAAAAGATATTTCACCTTCAGAATGTGTTTCTTCTATAGTCTTTTTCTTTATAGATAGTTTTATATATCTTTTTGCTCCACCTTGACCCATCATTGATGGTCCATTAACAGATGTAGTATTTACTTCTTGTTGGAATCCTCCACCTTGTTTAACCTTATAGCTATAGATAACTACAACTTCATCAAGTTGACCATCAACATCATAGTAACTTCTATATTCAGACTTCCTAAAATAATAAAATCTGTAATTAGTACTAGTGGGTCTGATATAAAAAATACCTTGTCCATCACAAAGAAAGTAATCCCATATGGAATCTAGTCTAGTATCAAGCTGATTATATTTAACTACACGATCTACAAAATCTTTTCTTTGATTTCCAAAGTTATCTTGGGCTGGAAAGAACTCAACTCCCTGTCTAATCCCAAATAATTTCATCTGAGCAAGATGAGAAGCGACAATCCCTGTGTCGATCATTCCCCCACCATCTTTCTCTAGGTAAGAGTCAATAATCTCTTTTAATCTAGTTTTTGGATCAGATGCAGCACCCATTACTATTTCTTACGCTTACCTTTATACATTTTAGCAGCTCTAGCCGCTTTGCCAGCCTTTGCTGCCGTTTTAGTATTTTTTACAAATTGTTTACCTTTTCTACTTCCAGCTCGTTTTTTACGATCCGTTTCTTCCCTCTCTTTTTTAGAAAGCTTTGCCCAAGCACTCTGAGGTAGATAACGTTTTGTATATCCTTTCTGTATCGCTTTATCGGCCATTTTACTTCTTCATTTTTTTAATAAAGTCATCAAGGAAACCTTGTACTAAATCTGCTTGTCCAGCATGTAATTTAGCTGACTTTCTTAATTGAGCTGGTAGAGCTTTTATTTTTGAAGGAATTTCCATGATTATTTTTTAGAATCCTTATACCGTTTAGCGGCACTCTTTGCTTTCTTACGCTTTTCATATTCATCTTTCGTCATCCACTTCTCTTTACCCCATTTCTTCAGAGCTTTTTGTTTCTTACCTTTCCCACCTTTATATCCTCCACCTGCTTTCTTATACTCTGATGCAACCATCTGAGCCTTTCTTGCACTCCATTGTCCGGGTTTTCCTCCCTTACTTCCAGCCATGATACGGTCTTTGATCCGTTCACGTAATCCGGGTTTGGTGTATTTGGAGTCATCTTGAGCCATTAGACATTAGCACCATACATACCTGCCACATTACCCATTTGAAGCATAGGATTACTCATAACTAGAGGTAACTGAGGTCCTCCCATTTTTTTTATCATTTCTATTGCTGCATCCTTCTCTCCACCTACTCCTGTTTCACTTAATTTTCTCATTCCTCTCATCTTTCTGTTCTTTGCACTTTCGTTTATATCAAAACTAATACCAGCTAGACGAGGATCTTGTGTTGGAACCATACCACCTTGTTGCATTCTTTCTCTGAAGATGCCAGCTAAATTACCACCAGCTCCACCAACATTCATTTCACCACCGTAAAACATTGTTCTTTTCCTATAGCTATTTTTTATATTCTACTCTTCGTTTATTTCTACTTCAAAAGGTTCATTTAATCTATTTAAAAGTAATCCAGGTCCTTTTACATTCCACTCAATCAAATCTCCATCAATCCAGCCTAATTCAGCATGTATCTCTTCTGGTAAATTTAACGATAACTCACCATCAGTTTCTCTTACTTCTAAAACATAACTCATTTGTCTATAAGCTTTTCTACTAGTTTATCAAGCTTATTATGGATTGCCCTGAAATGATCGTTCATTTCTTGTAGCTCTCTAACAAAATCCACTTTTAAAACATACTCCAATGGCATACGGTTTACATGTTCTTCCAAAGCATTAATACGTAATCTTTGGTTCTCTACTCTTTGTATAGCATCCTTTAATCTTTCACGATGTCTCTCTAAAACCTTACTAGCAATCCAGCCGCCTCCTGTTAAAGAGGATATTACAGCACTGAAAATTATAGCAATATACTCAGGACCCACGATTGTACCCTTTTTCTTTATTCTAAACCCTTTAATAGTCCTAACCGACGTGCTTCATCTAAAGTTCCATCAGCGAATGGTGCTGTTCTAAATAAGTCCATAATATACATTCCTTTTACACCTCTACCTGCTAGACCTCCTAACCCTAAAGTTGACCCCATCGACATAGGTTGTGGTGGTGCCATGTATTTACCTGCCATAGGTTGTCCAGGGAGAGTAGTGCCTTGAAAAAGTTTATCTAATGACATTACTTCAATTATTCAATATTAAAAGTCTAAATGAAGTTGACCTTTACGGGCTAATCCATTTACAAGCCAAACTAAAGCATCTACACAATCGTCATGTCCACTTACCCCAAAATTAGTAAGTTCTTCAAACATGTGAGTAAAGTTTCTAAATCTATTAAATACTATTTTTCTATCTTCAAACATACCCATGATTCCTCTAAATCTAGCTAACTTATCTGCTCTGAATCCTTTAACTGGATGCCAAATCAAATTATATAAACCACCATTAGTTTGACACACTCGTTTGAAGTCTGCTTCCAGTGATGCCTGATATTGAACTGCTTCAGACCATATATCACAAGTTGAATAAGTTGGAAAATAATTACCATTTGCATCTTGTCCTATAACTGACCAATCATTTAATAATTCTTTTAGAGCATCTAGCTTTTCTAAATTACCCATAACTCTTATTCTTCGATAATCAATTATATGTATTCGATCTTCTATCCTTCCTCCCAATACCATAACTGTGTAGTCATTCTTTTCTCTAGTACCAGCTGATAGGTCAACTCCTACACCAAGAGTATCAAACTCAGTTGCTATCTCAGCCTTAACAATAAGTTCAGGTGCCAGTGATAATTCGTTCTGTCTAACGATCTGATTCATGTATTGAAAAGAGAAAGCAATAGGTGCTTGTTTCTTTTTCTCTTTCAGATATTCCAAAGACCACATCTCCGGCCAATATGATTCTTCTTCTCCAGTTTTAGTATCATTTTGGATAGCGGATAAAACAATTTGAGTCCAATTATTCTGTTCATTAAATGTAGTTGCATGAATATCATCATGTCTGAATCTAGTCCCCAAACAGATAGCTCTTGCTCCTTCAAACATAGTAGGAGCTATAACTGCATTCCAGTTTTCTTGCATCTGTTTTCTAATATCTGGATTAGCAATATCAGCAGAAGATTTTATAGCGTCATCAATCATGACTAAATGAGAACGCTTAGATGTAACTGAACCTTTTAATCCAGCTGCACATAATGTAAATTGTTCTTCACCAGTTGTATCTATCCCTGCAAACTTATGATCTATCGACCAATATTCATTACTGGTTACATTCTTAAGTAGTCTTACTTTTGGAAATACTTCCTGATATCTTTTACTCTCTATAATTCTTTTTATGGTTGCAGATTTAGATCTGGCAATATCAACTGTATATGAAAGATAAAGAACCTGTAAGGGTAGTTTAGCCTCTGTATGAATACCAATAGCCCACGCAGTTAAAAGACCTAGTACAGTCGATTTAGCAGACCCTCTAGGAGCTAATAGATCTACATTAGGTCCAGCTATTTTTATTAAACAACTACTATCTTCGTTAGTTATGAAATGTTGATGCCAGGTTTTATGATGATACGCCGGTGGTTTATCTGCTACATACTCACAAAAGAATCCAAAATCTTCTTTAGCTTGCTGTATTAATTCAACATTCTTTGGTTTCTTAATCTGTTGTTTTCTAGCCGCAGCTTTCGCATTACGACGATATGCTAGGTGCTGATATGAAGGCACTTATTAATACTTAAGCTACTACTAAATATTACCTTATTTCTCTTCTTTTGGCTTCTCTGATGCTTTCTTATCTTTATAAGTCTTAGCGGCTTTCTTAGCTTTTCTTGCCTTCTCCAAAGCTGCAGTCCTCTTCTCTTTATCGCTCATCTTAGAGCCGTCTTCCTTTTTCTCGTTCTTATTTTTAAAGTACTCAAGAAGTTGAGGTGGCATTTTTTTCTTAGCCATTACGCACCAATCTTATTTATTCATTTCTCTTTATTTTAACTGAACTATTCCTGTAATTGCATTCTTGCCCAGACACTCATAGTTGCCTCTTCCAAAGGAGTTTCGATTGGATCATCTTTAAATATAAACATCAATTCACGAATAGCTCTATCTGCACCCGCCATCAATAATCCTTTTCTATCTTTGGTATTAGTAAATGTTTCTATCTCTGATATGGTGCTTCTAAGTTCTTTCTGCATCTGGGCAATACGACCAACACCAGCATCTCTTTTTACTGTACCATTCTCAATATCTTCTCTTAGCTTTCTAATATCTTCTTGCATCTCATCAATCTCATACAATAACTTCTTCCTATGATCTGGCTTTACGTAATTATCTTTTATCCATAGATCACAAGCAGTTATCGTACCTTCATANCCTAANAAACGTGCATANANATAAACTTCAATTACNGAATANTTATCTGCTGCAAANGAGCAAAAAGACTCCTGTGTAGAGGAGTCTANATTATCTACCCATGAATTGAATAGATCAATATTTATAAGCTGATTGGGCTTGTTTACGATCTCTTTCTTCGTCCCTTTCCCTGAACCTTTGCTGCTGCTTATTGGTTTCCCTTTGTTCGGAACCACCTTTACCAATTGTTTCTCTTTCTTGTTCACCAGCAGTCTCCATTTTCTTTTTGGAAAATTCGTAGGCTACACCAGCTGCTTGTCTGTACTTATCCAGATCAAAATAATCGTCTGAATCGTAAGTTGTATCAACAGCCATAGTTATAACCTATATATTCTAGAGTACTTAGAAATTGCTCATCATGCCAGCAAGACCTTGAGCGAAGATGTCTCTACGGCCTTCTACTGATCTTTGTCTTTGCTGACGCTTTTTGGATGCTTCCAATTTGTCTAAGAGTTGTTGGAATCTACTGATATCAAAATCACCAGAAGTATCACTTCCAGTAGTAGATCCTTCTACTTGTCCACCTTCAGGCATTTCTCTAATTAATAGTTTTGAATATTTTTATTATAGGATTATTAAACCTAGAAGGTAAATCCACTCAAAAGATTGTACATAGAAGTACCTTGACTAATCTTAGCTATATCTTTTTGTCCTTCGACTTTAATTTTGTTGTTTTCTTTCTCAATCTCACCTTGTAAACTTGTGATTCCTGATTGATAGATAAAGTCTCTAGTTTGAGCAATACTCTGTCTCTGATCTTCTAGTTCAGCTATAGATCTTGCCTCTTTAAAATACTCCTCATAATCAGGTAGAGTTATGCCCGTTCTTTCTGATAATTTATCTCTATCAAAGCCAGGTAACACAGATGGATCAAATGTATACATACGTTTCTTAGATACATTACCTTCAGCATCTGTTCTATCTGCTGGACTACTTGCATACATGGTGTCATAGTANTTATCCATGTAATTNTTATTAAANTNNTTNGTNTATNCACTCAGATNCTTTTAANTGANNTCTNAAGTCTCCAGCACTNNNNANAAAGAGCCGAATCAAAATCACTCATTGCCTGACTTAACTCATCTGCAGTTCCTTCTCTTCCAAGTAAATCTCTATATGCTTTTTGAACTCCAGCACTAAATCTCTGTCCTCTTATACCTCTATCTTTCTCACCTGTTGCTTCATCTATTGCTCCTGTGCCTGTATATAAAGATTGTAATTGATTTTTAAAATCTCCTAATTGAGTAGAATCAAATGTAAAGCCAGATGTTGCTCCGGGAGTTTGATATTCATACTCTTCTTCTCGTGGTGTTCTACCAGTAATCTTCCCATCATCATCATATTCATAATCATAAACAGTTCTAGTTCTTGTCTGGGTCTCAGGCATAAAACCACCTTTTAAATCATATCTAGTAATATAATCTTGTAATTTAGTCTGGGCATCAGCAAAAGGAGTTATACCAGATTCAACTTGGCTTTTTAAATTTTGAGCAAATCCTTGAAATCCTAAGGCACCTTGTTCTCTTCTTTTACGTTCTTTACCAAGAGATATATCCTCAGCTGCCTGAGCACGTTCATCTAATCGTAATTCACGATCCTGTTGATACTGAAGATATTTCTCAAAGGTATCATCCTTTTCTATCTTCGGTGATTCATATGTAATTGAGGGTGCTCCCATCTATCCTCCCTATACCGTACTACGGAATGCTATAGGACCATACTTCATTGCTTCAGGACTCATCATGGCCGCAGCTTTCATCTCTTTAATTCTTCTATTTAACTGTCCTCTCTTCATCTGTCCATAACCGGGACTTAATCTAAACCCTAAGTTAGCTCTGGCATCTGCCATATTCTGCATTCTCGTTAAATCTCTACCACGAGTTTTAGAAAATACAGAGCCTCTTTTCTGTCTATCAAAATCTAAATCAGCTCCAGTTCCATATCTAGTTACTGATTGCCCAATACCAAAACCCATTGAGCCTTTATCTTGCTCACGACCTCTCATGATGCCAAACTTCATCCTGTCAGCATCTGCTTTTAATTGTGCTTCAGCAGCAGCCGCTTGAGCTGCAGCAGCACTTCTAGCTCCCATAAAGCTGAATAATCCTCCAGCTAGTGCTCCGAACATGTTACCGCCTCCTCCTTTAAACATATTACCAATCCTTGATCCAAAACTTGGTTTAGATGTAGGAGGTACAAAAGAACCTGAGAATCCCCCAAAGTCCGAATAGTTGTAGTCACCCAGTCCAAAATCCTGATTGAATGCAGCTGAATATGGTATGTCAAGATAATCCATATCATAATTTTAACTGAAGTACTTCCTATTTAATGGTGTTAAATTAGATGCCCCAGCTATAGATTTACCTAAGGCAGCCTGACCATATGCCATGCTTCTTAACATATCCTGAGTATTCAAGCCTATATTTTTAGCAGCATCCATTTGGGCTTTTCCTCCAAGGAATGCATATTTACCAGCATCAGATATACCCCCGATTAAAGCTTGTTTATTCATCAATTGATTCTCTCTATCACGCTGCATCTTCATCAGCTCTTCATAAGTTAATCCTGTAATTTTCTGAATCTCAGGTCTTTTATCTTCAGGCTTTTCTTTTTTTCTAAATATATCTAAAAAATCTGAGAATAAATTACCATCATTTTGCCCATAGTTAGGTCTGTTTCTTCTTCTATTTATCTCGTATTGAGGTAAAGGTCCTCCAATAAATGACATTTACCTACCTCCCAAATGGACTGGTCTGTAACATTGTATTTGCGAGAGTTCCTGATATTTGCTGTTGTCCCATCAACATTGAATTAGCAAGTTGCATTGCCATTTGTTTTCTTTGAAACTCTTGTGCTTGTTCTAGATCTTCTTTATTAAGTTCTCTCAATCTTTCTCTCTGTTGTTTCGTTCTAGCATATGGAGTTAATGGAATATCCAAACCGGGTATGCTTATGTCTGGTCCACTAAGAGGATTACTAGGATTTATACCTGCAATACCCTGAGTAACTCCGGAACCAATCATGCCTCCAATCAATGTACCAGCTATTCTTACAGGAGCTGGAGCAGCCCTTAATAATCCCTGAGCTATTAGTCCACCACCAGCAGTTCCAAGACCTCCAATGGGATCTCCTTGTATTGCTTGGAATGCACCAGCAGCAATTGGTATTCTCTTCATTCCAGCAACCCTAGTAGCACCCGCTTTCATGGTAGCTTTACGTGCATCTGGTGTTGCAAATCCAGCACTTGTAAGAGCACTTGGTAGCTGACCAAACGGACCAGCTTTCTTCAACATTGCTATATCACTTGCCTTAATAGCTTGACCACCTGTAAGTCCTGTAGGTAGATTACCCAACGCTCTTTGAGGAGCCATCCTCACTAGAAAATCATTAAAGTTACCACCCATCGCCATGAAGTTGGATAAGCCAAGCATTCCTTGTTCTGCTGCCTCAGCCTGTCTACCTCTAGTCATTCCTGGATTCTCGGTGCCTGTATATACTCCGTACATGTCTATGGGGCTAATCTATATAACATAATTTTATCAGTACTTATATTCATTGATATGGATGCATTGGTGGTTGTTTATCATTTTCAGATCTAGCTAAGGCTTTATTTATTAATTTACCTGCTAATACTCCGGGAACAGCACCAGCAACTCCACCAGCTAATCCTCTTCCCATCAATCTTGCATATCCTTTTTGTTCAAACTGAGGACGATTATATTGAACTACTTCTTTCTTTGTTTTTGTATCCATGAATTTTTCTTTTGTTACTTGAGAAGAAGTTTTCAAAGCCAGTCTTGTTCCAGCTATTCCTCCTACTGCACTTGTGACTGCGGGAATAGATACGGGATAACCAAGGAATCTTGCTTCAGGATTACCTTCTAAATTTTCTCTAGTTGTTTTTATAAAACCACCAGTTGCCTTACCAAGAGGATCAGGATTGTTATATAGAAAATTTAAATAATTTGCGTATCTTCTTTTTGTTAAATCAGGTATTTCTTTTTGTGCATCTGCATATGCTAATGGTCTACCAGTACGACCTTGAACAAATCTTTGAAATAATTCTGTAGTAGGGTTTGCTGTTTTTGTTTTATCTTCTTGCGTAGGATTATTCTGTTTAAAACCTTTTGGTCTACCCAACTGACCTAAATTTGTAGGATCATATGCTCCTGTTACTGCGACTGCTGGTTGTAATGCAGCCAATCCTAAAAGACCAATCTCGTATTTGTTAAAAGTTTTAGTAGGATCTACAGTTCCTTTCAAAGCTTCATCAGCTATAGCTAAAGGATGATTAAATCTCCAATAAAATTTACGACTTTCATCTGTAGTTAAATCTCCTAAAGTACGTGCGGTATATGCTCCAGCTAACTCTAATGGTGTCTTTCTACTTACTCCTTGTTTCTTTAAATCTTTCTTGAAATCTGGATCTCTAAAAAGTGATACATAATATTTTCTATTTGGATCTTGCTCCACATTCATCATGGAGGTTATACCTTTTTGTACACCTGTACTAAAAGCTTTTATAGGTTTTCCTACTACAGGAAGACTTGATAAAAAAGTTCCTACTCCAGCAAGCTTCATCTCTGTTGCTTTCTGCAACGGAGTTGTAGTTGTTACTGTAGGCTTTTTTCTAACCATTATGACTGTTGCCTAAGTTCTTCTAATACTTGTGGAGGTAAATCAATTCCAGGATAATAATATTTATCTTGATTCGCAGTCCTATCTTTATATAATCTACCTCCAGTTGCTAAATCTACTAAAGGGTAAGAGGCAAAGGAAGCACCTATATTCACACCAGTTTCCAGAGCAGATGGTTGGTATTGCGGTACCTTTACAGCTTTCCCTGCTGCATTAACTCCTGTAAGAGTTCCTGTCATTCCCGGTTTTAATACTCTTGCGGCAGCTATCGCTGGTGTATTTAAAAGTAAATCTCCTCCACCATAGGCAAGAGCAGCTACGGGACCTCCAGTTAACATACCTATAGCAGCGTTTATACCTGCACCGGGAAGTGCAAACTGAGCAGATGGTCCTAACTTATCTACAAAATTCTTTAAAAAATTAGCGGGTAATTTTTTCATATCTGTAACTACTTAAATACTATTTTACTTCTGGTGATTCTTTATCCACTTCTTCTGTTTGTGTTCCTTCTCTTTCTTCTCTCTTCATTTTATTTTTAGTTACCATAGGATCTTCTTCTAGTAACTGAGCGATAGACTTCTTACCTTCAAATTCTCTTTCTGCTCTCTTCTCTGCTTTAGCCATTAGATATCCATTAGGATCAGGATTCTTTATTCTAGGCATTGGATTATCAGCAGATTTACTAGGATTTAATGTAGGACTAATATTGTAAGCATCCATCCACATAGGATTAAAATCTGGTTGATCCTGTGGGCGTTGTCTGGTTAATGCTCTGCCACTTTCAAAGTCATAATCCATCTGTCGATTGAATCTTCCAAGACCTTCAAACAATTGATAGTCAGGAGTTACTTTATCATTGTCATCAAAGAATGGAGTATTGGGAGCAAAGTTTAATCCGGGATTCTGTGTTAACTTTTTAGTCATTGCACGTTTTAATAAATCCTTTGTCTCAAACCTTGATGGGTTAAAAGGATATTCTCCTGTTGCAGCTCTAGCTGTAAATAGATCATCAAAATCTAAACGCTTGGTTATATCTCCTCTTCTGTTAAAAGGATTGGTGATATATCTACCAAGATCTAAACGTGAGTCTCTCATTTTTTCTTATCCTTCTTTTTCTTATTTAATCCTACCAATGTTTTACGAAGTCGTGCTTGCTTTACAGTACGCTCATCATAATCATCTGGATTGGATAAAACATTTTCTTGTAGCTGTGCAGTAGTAATACCTTTCTTCTCTGCTTTAGCAGTAAAGGCACCCGGACGTTTTATAGCGTCTTGTATAAACTTTTTCTTTTTCTTCTTTTTCTTTTCCATTTTTTATTTCTTTCTCCTTTTAGCGGCTCTACGTTTTCCCTGAGCAGCCAAATTAGTTTGTATTATATTCTGAATGTTTTCATTAAGATTTTCAGTAAAATCAGGAACTTGTTTATCTGTTCCTGTAATTTTCTTTCCACGTTCTATATCTATTTGTTTTTGTTGTAATTCAAACTGTGCTCTTTTTCTTCTTTGTTCTATATCAGCTGGGCGATTACTTCTTCTAGCAGAACCTAATTCTCTAGCTCCCATATCTAAATAGTCATCATCAAAAGTTGTAACCAAATCTCCTTCTACATTTCTTACTTCTTTTTCTAAAACAGTACTACCTTTTTCTTTAACATCAAATTTAATAACATCTGTAGCTCCTCTTGGACGACTTAAATCCACAGTAGATACTGGTAAGTTATTCATCTTAGCAAAATCTGCCTGTTCATCTTTTACAACACGAGATAATGTTCCATCCCTTTTCTTAGTCGCATACATGAATCTCTCTGGTCTACTGGCAGGTTTTCCTACCAAAGATTCTATAAAATCAAAACTATCATAAGACTGTAAAACAGGTAATGTTATACCTTTTTCTTTTTCTAAAATAGTATTTAATTCTTTGGCTACCGAACCATAATCAGCTCTACTTCCTTTTCTTTTAATATTTCCTTGTGCTCTATATGTTGCATCTAAAAGCACGTTTCTTTGTAGTCTTACTTTTCCTGTTAAATCTTTTCCTGTAGCAGTTTCTAGAATCTGTAAAGGAGCATTAACTTTTGTTTGAGATATTTTAAATAAAGGTGCTCGATACAGTTTTCCTGTTTGAGTTTTACGTGTTGCTTGTAATTGTAAATTGCTCTTTGGATCTATCACAGGTTCAACATTGTCTATACCCATTGATTGCATCATAACAAAATTTTGTTGATCAGCAGCAGAAACTTTCAAAGGTTTTCCTTGTGCTGTTTTTAGTAAATCTGCTTCTTTAATATCTTTAACTTCCAATCCTTGTAAATCAGCAATCTGAGGACCACGGGGAGTATTTTTATATTTCAAAGCGTACATAGATTCTGCTAAAGGAGCTTCGGTTACTCCTCCAACAAGTTGTCCTTTTATTTGAAATTCAGGTGTGATGTTTGGTTTACCACCTACGTTTCTTACTGTCTTATATACCCTACTATCTTCAGGAATAAAATCTACACGAGCACTATCTGCAACTGGTCCTACTATCTTTTGATATTCTCCACTTAGAGCTTTTCCAGTATCAACATATTCAAGAACTTCACTTCTTAGTTGTTTTATATTTGGAGATTTAGTTGCCTCAGCTTGTTCAAGAGCATTGATAGCTTTCTGTTTATTAACTTGGAAAGGAACTTGTAACTCTCTTGGTTTTCCTTCTAAAATATCTTTTACTGCTTCAGGATTTTTCTTTAATAAAACTTCTCCAAATGTTTGATCTCCTAATGCTGGTATACTTAGATCTTCTTTAGTTACAACTCTCAATTCTTCTCTTGGTTTGGTTACAAAAGAAGCAGGGTCACTATATAACTGATCCCATTTTTTAGTCCATTCTTGTCTCTTAAGTCCAAACTGTTCACCCTCAACTTGACTTGCTCTTAGTACATTTTGTCTAAGCTTATCAAGATCTTCTCCTTCTACAACTGTCTTAGGTGCTTGAGGTAAATATTTAACACCTATACCCTCTTCTGCTAATTGTATATCCTGAGCCAATATACTTTTATCTACTGTTTCAGTTGGAGTATCTACTCCTCCAATACCTCTTTTTATTTCTCCTCTCTCTGCACCTGGAATATTAATAGTAGTAGCTTGGGTAAGTTGTCCTCTTTCATTAAACTGAGGTTTAACAAGAGGTGTACCAGCTTTCGCAAAAGATTGTATATAAGTATCTGCTCCAACTTGTAAAGGATTATAAGCTGGATTTAAAAACTTCAAATCTCCAGAACTAACATAAGCTTCAACACGAGTATCAATATCTACTTTTGGTAAACCAGATTTCATCAACAAGTCATAACGCCCTCCCTCTTGTCCTACATCTCTTCGTGGTCGAACTCTTGTAGGTGTTACTTCTACAGTCTCAACTGGAGCCTTTTCAACCACAGTTGGGGATTCTACTATTTTGCTGGGTTTTACCTCGTTTAAATCTTTTACTAATGTTTGATTGTTTCTCTGTGCAACTCTTTTATTTACTTGTTTAGTTTCTGGAGGTACATCAAACGAAATTTTTTTAGGTGGAGTTTGTGGTCCTCTAAAACGCTCAGATATCTTTTTACCTCCAATAATACTTCCTAATATTCCAGCTCCTAATGCAACCAAACCTAAATCTCTGCCTTCATTATCTTCAGGTGAAGGTGCTCTAAGTTGATTACGCTTGAAATCAATGACATCTACAGCCATTGCTGCTCTTTCTTGGTCATTCTCTGGAGGCTTTGTACCAGTAGCACGACTATATGAATAGAAATCGGCTGGTTGAAGTAACATACGCCCTGTATTTTTCTCAATTACTATCTTTAGCTATTCTATGTCGAGCACATCTAGTCGTGATAGCATTATTAAAAGGATACAACTAGCGATACGATTAATGAATGTTGAAGATCGTAAAAAGAAGGTTCAAGGATTAGAATCTATTAAATCCAAGGCGATTGATATGGCGATGAAGGGGAGTGATTCCCTAGAAATCCGGGATTTTGTCGGTGGTGCTACCAAAGAACTTGCATATGAACTTCCAGATGAGGAAGCATTCGTAAAAGCTGTAAAAGCTAGCAAAAAATTTAAGAAATCTAAGGAAAAATAGCTAATATTTAAAATTTAAAGCAATTCTGGGTCGAAAACTGCGGTTTTTGGCTCATTTTTTTGTGTAATTGGGGATTTTTAGTACAAAATCGGCCTTTTAGTACCAAAATAGGGGACAAAATTACCTGACCCTTCTCCACACACTTGTGCGTTTGTACATGTGTATAGAAAAAAAAAGACATGTGCAGTGGTTATTTTAACTACCACAGTCTATCCAACTATCTACGGAGGTTTACCATGAGACATCTCAACTTTGTCTTTCAATTGATCTGTTCATTACTAGCTTTTGCTTTTGAAGAGTATCCTATTACATCTCTCTTTGTTATGGGAGCAATTCTTTACGGTTTACATGTTTGGACTGGAACGCCTTGGTTCGTTAACTACTCTGACATGGGACAGTACGCTCGATGGAGCTTCTGAGATTGGTGAAGGAAGGTTCGATTCCTTCCCTCAGTATTGCCCAACTCTGGCCTGGGCTTGGATGCCAGCACATTCTTTATATGGAGTTTATCTCATGACTACAAGTCAAATCAAATCAACTGTCGACTTCAAAGACTACAAGGTCTGGAAGATGAAGGACGGCATCAAAGCTACTCTTGTCGAGTCTGATATCAATACCACCGTGCGTTTGCATGATGGATCACAGAAAGATATCAAGGCTGATAGGTACATCTTGATCGAATGGTCTCCCAAACTTAGTCTCATCCTTGAGATACCTGAGACCCACCAGAAAGACCCAGCTGCATGGGTAGCCAAGATGAACAAAGCTGGACAAGTTGACCTAAGAAGAGGTTGGGGTAAGGTCTTCCCACAGGCTGAACAGTACGATTTCTAGCCTAAAGAGCCAAATTACGGGTATTTTGACCCAATTCAGGGTATTCCCGCCCGAATCTGGGGAGAGATCTTCTCTGCAATAAAGCCGAGATAGAACTGTAACCACCCCAGAAACAATAACCATAGCCGTGAGTCTAGTTCAAGACCCATGATATTGGTTCGCTGAGTAACATGGTACTAGCTTTTCGCTAGGGTAGGTTCGATTCCTACCTCAGCAGTCACCCACAGTGGAGATGGGTGCCACACATTAGGAGTTCTATCATGAAATCCCCAAGACTATATGTTGCCTCGACCCTCGAAGCTGCCGCCAAGCAGCTGAGAAAGGGGAGTACAAAGAAGTTTGTGTCGAGTCTCATACTTGATACATACAAGACTGTAGGCCGTAAGGCTCTACCAGCTAGAAGAGCTATTGCGAATGCAATTGAGCCATCTAGACCCAGTTACTGGAACTAGTACCCCTCAAAATTACACATACGGAGTACCCATGAAACGCTGGAACTACAACGGCCAGGACATCAACTGGAATGACCCAGAATCTATAGCTAGATACTGCCCAGAAGATGAATATGAGTACCTGCCAGAGGATGAAGAGGTTATCGACCTCAGTGATGAGGAGATACACCCCTCTCGCAGTTGACTCTCTCCCTCTGCTCTTTCGAGGGCAGACTGAGGGATTCACACCCTCTTTCAACTTAACTTAGGAGACTATTATGTCTAACGCACTACTAGTTGCAAATGTGATTAAAGAGATCTCTACTGGAGATCAAGCTCTTGATTATACATATCAAGACAAACAGTTAGATGCTATGACTTCATCCAAATGGTTTCAAGACCAATGGGATGAGTTTTGCGAAGCTTTACCAGCTGCCAAGAACATGTCTCGTGATGAAATCATCAGAGTGATGAATTGTTTCACTTGCATGTTCCCAAACGAAGCAGCATCTATCATGGTTAGTGAAGACTCCAATGAGTAATGTCTGACCTTAAACATATCTGGGTGTTGGTATATAACAGTACCGACCCCCAGTTGTTTCCTTCGGAAGAGAAAGCATGGCAATGTGCCGGTGCTATCAATACTCGACGTAGGGAACTAGGCCAGGAGCCTATCCCGTACAGTGTTATGACTGCACAACAACTCCAATTACTCTATAGGCATCTAGACAATGAGCATGATTAAAGCTTATTTACATGAGCGTCAAGACGAGATCAATCGTCAAGCAGTAGAAGATATGGAATGTAAAGAGTTCCATGATCAACTGCGAAACGAATTTGAAACTCGTCTATCAACTGAAAACCTTAACAACTTAGATCCCAAATGACATCATTCATTATCTTATTCTGTGTCGTCATCCTCCTATTTATATTCCTCAAGAATATAGGAGCTTACTGACGAAACCCTCTTCGGAGGGTCGGCGGTGGGATGACCTCCACTGCCCTGAAGAGTCAGGTCACTGTCCAATTTATTCATTAACTTATGGAACAATCCAATGAGCCAAAGAAGGCTACCCCAGAGCAAAATGCTAACGTTGCTGAACAAGTTAAACGTATAGTTGTAGATCGAATACTAGAGGAAAAGGTACAGGAGAAATTACAATCACCTGAAAACCAATTAAGAATAGAGATGATGGCTGTATACAAACAGCTAACTGACAACACTGTCTACACAAAAGATACGAGTAAACATGTTATCGATGAATTGAGAAAGGTTGTTGACCTTGTCTCACAATATAGATCTCGTGTTGAACAAGTTGAGAAAGACAACAAAGCTATCAATGAGAAGTTAGCCATTCTTGCAGGTCAATACAAGGGACAGGCTGAACGTATCAACAAGTTGGAGAAACTTAAGTAATGGATCTAATAATTGCTATTGCTTGTATTGGTGCATTTATCTATTTCCTCTACTTGATAGCAGGTTATTTAGATGCAAGAGAAGCTGAACGAGCCAAGAAACCTAAGCGTGGGAGAAGGAAACGTAAATGAACATAGCTCCTCACTACTACCCCCAGAAAAACACGCCTCTTGATAGGGTTAAATTTTCATTCCAGAATAAACTTTTTACCTTTGAATATCAGAAGCGAACTCCTCCATCAGGAGTGTTCATCACAATAGATTGGATCGCATTCCCACAGGATACAACGATTCATATTCTTATCGGTAGGCTGGAGGATTATTACAAATCAAAGGCGTATGCTTCCGAATGATGACATAGGTAGAAATTACCATATTTATTATGTACTATCGATCTAATGTTTTTATCACTTAATGGACGAGCCATCGCCTGATTCCCACCAATATGACTTTGCAAATCCTAGTCACACTAGCGTGTTTATCAAGGATGACTTTGTAATTGTCAATGTAGTTATTGAACCCGGTATCACAAATGAATTCAAATTCAAACGAAGCCAACAAACCTAGAATCCCTGATTCTATCGACAGAAAACGACTGCAGAAGATGCAGACAGTTGCAAAGATGAAAGACTTTGCAGATAAGAACGGAGTAGGTTTCCTAGGTGGATATTATGACGAAACGACTGGTGAGCTGTTCACTATGGACAACTTACCTGAAGGTTTTGATACATCCAGTATCACTGATAGTATCCTACCTCCTGAACAATAAACTCTGGGCTGTGTAACGTATTTCCCGTAACGTTATGTGTAAGTCCCAGTTATTACAACTTAAATTATGCCTATTGATTCAAAAACCCCAGACTTTCTTGATGACAATATTCGCTCTGCGACTGTTGCCAAAGAGATGTTTGCAGAATTAGGTCTCGAATACTGTCAGGTGCATTGGTATGGGGACAACCCAGACTTCAACAAAGAACCTGATCGTATCGATACCAACATCAAAGATCCAGTCAAGATTGGCATACGTGTCATTCAAGAACGTCGTCGTCGACTGGACTATCAACAACTCAAGTCAACGGAGGAACCCAATGGCTAAAGACAGCCCTACCAAAGGTTTTCGATTCAAGAAAAGAGTGCCTGTCATCAAACTTCCATTCGGACTGGGTGATGTCAAAGTCAACTTATCTATGAGTCATGGTATTGAATCTATCACAGCTCAAGGTAAACTTGGCAAACTGCAGAGCAACATCAACTACAATCTGCACAAGAATACAGTACAAGGTCTTACCTCTGTATCTGGCACCGGTCTATCAAAGCAATACACATTGCAGACCAAAGAACAATCTGACTCACAATCAAAGGAGGAATCTAAAGATGGCAGTGTCTAAGAAACATCAGCCTGTAGGTCAACGATACAAGATCGGTGATCGTGTCTATCGCAAGAAAGCTAACATGGGATCGAAAGGTTCCATGAAAGATTACAACCAAAGATATGGCACCATCACCTCAGTGGATAGCAGTACTAACGCAGTTGGTGCTGTTAACTACTTCTATATGGTTGAGTGGGAAGGATCAAGATCTGGTTCTCCCTCCAAACATATACAACATAGGTTGATCCTAGCGGAGGATAAATGATTACACCTCGTGCCCCCAAACCTCCTCTTGTAGGCAGACTTTTACGAGGTATTTCAAAATCCCGGAATCTAGAGAAAACTTATCAGATCTTTGGTAAGATGTTCAAACCACTCTATAGCGGTAAGAACAAGCTTGCTATCTTTCTGCTACATAGAAAGTTCCTAAGATCTCCAGACAAATGAAACAGTCTGCAATCCAGACAGATATTGCATACCTACAAAAATTTAATTACCAAATCAGACCAGACCTTTCGACAAAACGGAAGGTCTTTTTATGCAAATCTGCTCGTTGGAAAGGTGAGAAACTTCTCACTATGAATCGTCTAAAAGGCATGGCTGATGGTCATCGCCGTGACGTTCAACGTTATGTCCAATCTTTACCCACGGAGGATTAATTTATGAGGGAGTACAAGATAGAAGCAAGAGCTTCTGTCCCCTACGCTATGTATATCAAAGCTAATTCTAACGAAGAAGCTAGGAAGATAGCGGAGAAAAAAGCAGAGAGTTATCAACGCACTGCTATGGAACGTGCAAAAAATGAGATCACAAACTCATATGACAGTTGGTCAATGAGAGTTGATGACTTTGGACTTGAGATTGAATCAGTCAATCCAGTCTGCATGAGACCTTTTATTCCTAATTATGATGACTAAAAACAAGACTCTACTTGATGAGTGCCATGACATCTTAAATGAAGATGACATGACAGCCTCACATAATTTAGTAGATGTGATGTTTAATTTACTTGATGTAAATCAACTTAATCAATTGGGAGACATCATTACAAATCAATTTGGAGATTCCAAGCAATGATTGACAATCCACTACCTGACCAGGTAATGCAAGAAAAGCAAAGAGACTCTGAGAATGAATTATTCAAAGAGTATGCTTACAAAGAAGCTGAAGAATTATGTTCAGACCATGGTGTCTGGGATCAATTCAGAAAGAGCTTCAAAGAATGGTATCACGATTACCTATCTGATCCAAAGAACCAAGATCCTAACGACATGATTGATAAGAAGAATCTTATCGAAGATTGGTGGGAGGAACATGGTGATGATCTAGTCGAAGCTGAATGGGGTGGATGGTCAGCTAATCCTGGCCCGTATGAAATCGATCCTACCCCAGAATATCTCTATGATCATTCAGGAGGTGAACCTCCGATATCAGCAGAAGAACGTGGCCGTATGGCTCTCGAAAGTAAAAGAGAATCACATGGTAGAGGCAATCCTTTTCATTGGTAAATGTAATGGCGTACTTAAGAATGTCTATTAACTTAGACAATGCAGCATTTGAAGACAATGCAGCACCAGAAATTAGTCGTATCTTTAAAGATTTATCTGACTACTCAAGAGATGCAATCATTAATGAAGATTCTATGCCAATA
>FUFK010038520.1_pt1 | contig 19912 bp, 13 predicted proteins | sample 1021851 | NCBI WGS metagenome assembly FUFK01 (sample SAMEA51879418, study PRJEB19060) | metagenome
ACCACCAGAAGTTGAACCACCAGAAGTTCCTGATACTGGTGATCTTGGTGTGAAGGAAGAAGTACCTTGTCCTGGCCCAGCTCAACTGAGAGTCGGTGATACAACTCAAACAGGTGATGAGAGAGTTGTGGGTCATCGACTTATTGATAATGGTAAAACCTGTGAGACATTATATGAACCCACTACAATAGTTGAAAAATTCCTACCACCACCAAATCAGGCAGCAACTGTGACAGCACTTGCGGTGGTGGCTACAGCAGGTGCAGCAGCAACACCATTATTGATAAGAGTTATCAGACCTGTTATCAAAAAAATATGGACTACGATTCAGAAAAAATTAGGTAAAGAAGTCAGACAATTATCTAAATCAGAAATACAAACTAATAAGTATCGAGAGAAGAAAGGATTACCACCCATCAAAAGGAAGTGAAGAAGAAGTGTAAAAAATGGAAGTGTCCGAAATATAAAGGTAAGAAATGTAAATGTGGAAGATTACTTAGAGTTACCGATTGATATTTCTTTTAGAACATTCGCATCAGTGCTGATAGGCCCTTTTGTTGATATTTCGTGTGTATGTTGTTGAACCACACCTGGTGGATTGACTAATACTATATCAGCACAGACAGCATGAAAAGGTGAGTTTGGATGAAACATGACTCCAGCTTTCATTTGCTCTCCACAGTTCTTAAGTCTGGCTAGTTCAAAGTCTAATCTTTTATTTGCTGTTAATTGTTTCTGCATTTCTATTTGGGTAGTTGCTGCTTCTATACACTTCTCTCTTGCTTCCTTATCTAATGGTCGTGACCAAGTGGCAGAGATACCACCTGAAATATTATAAACTTCTTGTTGTCCTGTTCTTGTTGGAACATAGTAGAGTATGTCACCTGGATTGTCTAATACCCCGTCATCATCTAAATCTGACATGTCGTACACTGGATCCATATAGGTGTGTTCAAACGGCCGCTTAAAATTTCCCGTNCCAGTGAGGTANGGTGTAACGTTCATGGTAGCACCTTGGCACTGGATNCCATTACCATAAGTATTCGTGATATAAGGCCCCTGTAAAACCTGTATAGCTTGGTTCGTAACTGAGCCTGAAGAGTTTGCTATTGGGTTTGCAGTTGCACTAATTCCACCCACTTCTGCATATGTTGGGTTGCAAGTAATTAAACTTAAACAAGCACTGGCTACTGCGTAAAGGTGCTTGTCGTATCTGTGACGCTTTGGATAGTGGTGGTTCTCTGTATTATTGTGTGATTTGAGAGGCCAGGCCCATGATATGTTTCTGTGAATTGGAAGGCACCGCCTGGTGTTTGCATTGTGAAGTTTGGTCTTTCTTCTAAATTCAAACCATTCCATGTTGAAGTCACTCCATCTAATGTAATTTGGGTATTACTGATAGAACCAGTTCCTGTTGGTGTTAGTTCTCCATCTGCGACTACCCCTGAGCCCGTTACCGAATACTGCCAGCCAGTATTATAGTCCATGCTATTTATCGTCTCAGTCACAGTGGAAGTCGTGGTGGTATTTGAGGTCATTGAGCCCTGTGTAAAATTAGGCACCACAGGGACAGCCTTCGCAACTGTCACATTCGCAAGGACAGTAGCAACCGCAATCAGGACAAGGTTCTTCGTGTTCATGACTCATAAGATTAGTCTATGACAGTAATTTCGCTGACGAATTGGCCAACAGCTGAACTACCAGCTCCACCTGCTGTTACCGTGATAACTCCTGCACTTGTTACTGTACCAGCTAAGTCACCAGCAGTTCCAGATGCCCAAGAGGTCTGATCTGAGAACAGTGAAACTGCACCCACAGCTGGAGCAGATGTTAATACATCGTCAGCTTCTGTGTATGATTGACTAAAGCTGAACGCAGCACCTGCTGTATCTTGAGTTGCTGTAATTGTTCCTGGTGAATATACACCTGATGCAATCGTACCTGCAGAAACTGTACCAGCTGTAGTACCATCAGTTGTATCNATGTTACTACCAGAAATCGAGAAACTTGAACCGATTCTTGAAGCGTCTGTTCTAGCCGCATCAACTGTTAATTGTACACTTGATGTATGAGAACTCACAATACCGCCAGCGTATGCGGAAGACCCCATACCAAGCAACAATAACAAAGGTAAAAATTTCTTCATAATTGAGATAATATACCTATGTGCTATTTAGTAATAAATTTCGGCAAAAAAANGNAAACTGTATCACCTTATACTTGACAAATGCTTAACAAAACTTTATAATAAATAACATAGTGAGGANNTCCTCACCATNTTTNCACCCGTTAACCGAGACCTATGGGTGGATAAATTACGTCTCTCATATCCTGTAGTGAAGGGATTACAGGAAATATAGTATCGCTCTACCCTTTGAGCCCTACTTATTTTAACGTCCTAATGACAACTCTTTCAAGACAACGCAGTGGCGGTTTGCTAAAAGGCTGGCCAGAATTCTGCGAGTGGGTAACATCAACAGACAACAGATTATATGTTGGTTGGTTCGGTGTACTCATGATTCCATGCTTACTCACAGCAGCAGCATGTTTTATCGTTGCATTCATTGCAGCACCTCCTGTCGATATCGACGGAATTAGAGAACCTGTAGCAGGTGCTCTAATGTATGGTAACAACATCATCTCTGGTGCGGTTGTTCCTTCTTCAAACGCTATCGGTCTACACTTCTACCCAATTTGGGAAGCAGCAACAGTAGACGANTGGTTATACAANGGNGGNCCTTANCAGTTNGTAATCTTCCACTTCCTTATNGGNATCTCNGCNTANATGGGNAGACAGTGGGAANTATCATANAGATTAGGTATGNGNCCNTGGATNTGTGTNGCNTATTCAGCACCAGTATCTGCAGCATTTGCTGTATTTCTAGTGTATCCTTTCGGTCAGGGTTCTTTCTCAGACGGAATGCCTCTAGGTATCTCAGGAACATTCAACTTNATGTTNGTATTCCAAGCAGAGCANAACATTCTNATGCACCCNTTCCATATGGCNGGTGTAGCAGGTATGTTNGGNGGANCNTTATTCTCNGCAATGCACGGTTCACTNGTAACTTCATCTNTAATNAGNGANACAACNGANNANGANTCTCAGAANTATGGNTANANATTNGGACAAGAAGAAGAGACATACAACATTGTCGCTGCNCACGGATANTTCGGTAGACTTATCTTCCANTATGCGTCTTTTAACAACTCAAGAAGTCTTCACTTCTTCCTCGCAGTATTCCCAGTAGTCTGCGTATGGTTAACATCTATGGGTATTTGCACAATGGCATTTAACCTAAATGGATTTAACTTCAACCAGTCAGTTGTAGACGTAAACGGTAAAGTTATTCCTACTTGGGGTGACGTTCTTAACAGAGCAAACCTAGGTATGGAAGTAATGCACGAGCGTAATGCTCATAACTTCCCATTAGACTTAGCATCTGCTGAGACTACAGAAGTTGCATTAACAGCACCATCTATCGGTTGATAAAATCAAAACATAATGTTATACTAGGAGGGACAATCGTTCCTCCTTTTTTTATGGAATGGAACATATCTAAATAATTTTTAATATCCACGCAAGGAGATGAAATAACATGTATGATAATCTAGAACCAGAAGAACATGTGAATGATTTGTGGGAGGATATGGAAAGACTCAATGCTTTATATGAAGAATTGATGTGGGATACTTTTGATACTTTGGAATTTACTGCTGATTATGAGAACGACAGGATAATAATTAAGAATAAAACCAGAAGCAAAAATAAAGATTCTAAATAAAAATAACTTACAAATTTATATGGGTATTCTCCAATCTTCTAAGGCTTATGTTTTTAATTTATACACAACGAGTTCGGCAGAGGCAAAAAGATTATGGAGGAGAGATATAAAAGAGAAATGGAATTGGAAATGTGCGTATTGTGGAGATAAAAATAATTTAACAATTGATCATGTAGTCCCTCGGTGTAAAGGAGGACCTGACTTTACAAAGAATGTAGTTTGTTGTTGCAGTAGTTGTAATCAAAAGAAGGGTCATGAACCTTGGGAGGATTGGTATTTTTCTCAAGAATTTTTTAATTTAGAGAGATACAATAAGATTATAGAGTGGATGAAACCAGATCCTCCTAAAAATTTATTTGTATACAAACCAAGAAGAAACAACGTATCTTGATTTTTGTATAAATAAATGAAGGCAGTATATACTGTTCTTTCTGGTACATACCGACTTTCATAAATGGCAACACCAATCAGGATTAAAAGGTCTGCAGTTCCTGGTAAAAGACCTGCGGTCACAGACTTACAAGTAGGAGAATTAGCACTTAATACCTATGATGCAGAACTCGTAACTCTTAGAGATCGATTTGCTGCGACGGGTATTGCAACAGAGGTTGTCAGAGTTGGTGCAGGAGCAACAGTAACAAACGTATTATATGTAACGAAAGACGGAAGCGATAATAATACAGGNCAAAAATTAGGAGATGCAAAGGCAACNATCAAGGNAGCAGTTNGTNTTGCNTCTGCNGGTGACTGTAATAAGAGTTAGTGCTGGAACGTATGTGGAGAATAATCCAATATCATTACTTCCAGAACAGGTAAGTATTGTTGGAGATAGTTTAAGGGAGGTAACAGTCACTCCACAAAATGCTGGTAGTGATTTATTTCATGTTGCACCAGGCATTTACATATCAGAGGTATCATTTGTAGGAACAATGAACTCTGGTAGTGCGATAGTCGCATTCAATCCAGACATAGTTTATTACTATACACAGTCACCATACATTCGTAACTGTACTAACTTTGTTACGAATAGTATTGGAATGAAGATTGATGGAAGCAAGAATATCGGACCATTTAAGAGTATGGTGACTGACTCTTATACGCAATATAATTCAAATGGTATCGGAGTTTCATTATCAAACGAAGGATATGGACAGATCGTATCTATGTTCAATATCAATAACGATGTTGCGATTGCTGCAAATACAGGTGGTCAGTGTGATATAACAAACTCAAACTCATCATTCGGAAACTTTGGATTAATTGCTGATGGTGTCGGACCTAGAAAATACACTGGTATCGTAACAACATCTCAGGTTGCAGATAAAGATACTTTTGTATTGGATTTAAGCACACCCACAGTTAATATTCAAAACTTTGTTTATGATATTCGAAGTGGATTATCAACAGTAACAACAGTCAGTGATCATGGATTCCAAGTTGGAATGGGTGTTACTCTTGCTGGCATTGGTTTAACCTGTGAATATGGCACTAAAAATTATCCTGATGGTAAAGTTGGTTATATCTTTGAAGTTGCATCAGTTCCAAACGCAACAACATTTACTGTAAATGTAGGACCATCAACTGTTCCGAGCACTTATACTTCTGGTGGAACAGCAAAATTAGATGTAGTAAGACCTTTTGATGGGCAGAATGTTTTCTTTGATTCTCTTTATCAAGAAGTTTCAAAAGTTAAATTAACTAATGGTGGTTCTGGATATACAAGTCCACCAACTGTGACTATCGCAGCACCAGGAACTGCATGGGGTGTTCAAGCAACTGCTGTTGCTTCAATTAAAAATGGATCTGTAGATGAGATTACTCTGGTCTCTTCTGGAAGAGGATATACTACAACACCGACTATAACTGTAAGTGGGTCTGCTACAGCATCTTTAACAATGGTGCCAAAATATTATTCAATCTTAAAATCTACTTTACCATCTTCAGCAGGTATTACAACTATCACTGTGGATGATAATGTCCCATATGCTGTAGGTGCTGGTGTGACAGTTCCTTTCTTTAAACAAAGTAGGATCTTGGCATCCAGTCATTCTTTTGAATACATTGGAACTGGTGTAAATCCATTAGAATCTCTACCACAAAGAGGTGCTGTTGCAATTCAAGATAATGAAGTTGATGATCGTAATGGTGGATTGACAATCTTTACAAGCACAGACCAAACAGGTCAATTCAGGATTGGTGATGGTGTCATCATTGATCAACAAACGGGAACTATTTCGGGTAATTTCTATTCGAAGAGTTTATTTTCAACCATGACACCATTCATACTAGCGTTAGGAGGAGATTAAAAGAATGGCATTAGCATTAAACGTATTCCAGACAGTTACATTCGTAGCACCCACAAGTCCTGTTGGAATTTACACAGCACCTGTTGGATACACTGGTGTTGTATTATTAGCACAAGCTGCGAACGTGGGTTCGGTTACAAAAAAAGTTTCGTTATCACACGTAAGAACCACTGCTGGTATCGCTGTGACAACTGAAATTGTAAAGGATTTACCAATTGAATCAAGTGACACTGCAAATCTTCTTGCTGGTAAACTTGTTCTTGAGACAAATGATGTTTTAAAATTATCTGCAGATACTGCAACTGATATTAAATTTATAGGAAGTATATTAGAAACATTAAACTAAAATGAAATACGTTAGCGGAAGAGTAAAAGAACTTAAAGTTGGTCTAAGTTCATATAGCGAAAGTAAAACAACACTCATTACTGTTGGTAATGTTAATGTAAGTGGTTCTGTTACTGCTACGACATTTTTTGGTGATGGATCAAGTCTGACTGGTATTGCTGCTACTGACAATGTGAGGACTAATTCTCTTGTAGTATCTGGTGTTTCAACATTTAATGGTGCAATCGATGCGAACGCACAGATCGTAGGTGCTGCGACAAGTAATATCATACCTTTCCTATATTCAAACTATTCTTTATTCCCATCCGCTACAACTTATCATGGTGCTGTTGCTCATGCTCATAATACTGGAAAGTTATATTATGCACATGGTGGCAACTGGATAGAATTAGTCAATAAAGAACTTAATGGTGTAGTTGGCACTGGGACAGAGACATACAATGTTGGTATTGTAACTGGTGCTACTTACTATGGTGATGGNNCAAACTTAACTGGTATTGATGCGACTGCATTAAAAGATGCTGGTGGTAATGTAAAAATACAGGCAAATCCATTTGGTGCGGTTCATACTGGTATCTCTACATTTGATGTAGTATCTGTTGGTGGCACTTCAACTTTCTTAGGAAATGTGGGTGTAGGAACAGCAGTTGCTACAGATCCTGTAAAATCATCTAATACTACAAAGGTAGCTGCTGGTATTGTAACTGCATATCAGATCTTTGCTCAGATATACTCAGGTGCTGATGCTGGAACTGGTAATGGAACTTTTGATCGCTCAGCTAACATAGCGATAGGTGATGCATTTACTGGAAATACGGGAATAGTTAGTAACTATAAGTATGCAAACATAAGCATTGGTAATTGTGCAGGTAAATCTTTATTTGGTGGTGCTCAGAAGAATGTCTTAATAGGAGAGACTGCAGGATCTGGTATTACAGATGGTTCTAAGAACGTCGTAATTGGTGATAATGCATTAGGTAATACTTCTGGTATTAGTGGGGATGAAAACTTCGCAGTCGGTGATGCTGCAGGTTACAATTTAACCTCAGGTGGTCACAACATTATGTTTGGTGATAATAGTGGTGGTTTCACTTCCACTGGTGGATGTAACGTCTTTATCGGCCGAAGATCTGGAATGGGTAATCAGACTGGTAATTTTAATATCGTATTAGGAAATTTTGCAGGGTATAGTAATGGAAATGGTAGTGATAATATTATCATAGGTACTTGTGCGATGGGTGCTTGCCTCGATCCATCGAATACTTTAGTTATTGGACACTATAACCACCAGTGGATACACGGAGATTCAAATTATAGTATTGGTATTGGTATCACAAATCCTTCAACAGCAACTGTTGGAGCAGGAGATACTCAGAAGTTAGCTGCTGGTATTGTTACCGCATATAACATCTTTAGCACCAGAGAAATAAGTGTTGGTGAGAATGTAAAACTTGGAGCTGCTGGTGTTGTTACAGCAACCACCTTTAAGGGAGATGTTGATGCTGTAAATATTGATGTAGATGGAAGAGCAGATATAGATGATTTAATTGTTACTGGTGTTTCTACATTCTCTGGTGCAATTGATTCAAATGCAGGTGCAAATATTGCTGGTGGTTTAGTTGCCAACTCAGCACAGATTTCTGATCTTACGAATGGTCGTGTTGTTTATGCAGGAGCAAGTGGAGAACTTCAAGATAGTTCAAACTTAACATTCGATGGCACAACTCTAAGTGGTACTTTTAGTGGTGATGGTACTGGTTTATTAGTTGGAATTCCTGGTATTAGCACTACAGCGACAAGTGAATTTACTAATTTACAAGTAGTTGGAGTTTTAACTGCTGGAAGTGCGATTCTTGGCAGTGCTAAAGTTAGTGATTTAACAGATAATCGTGTTGTTGTTGCAGGAACTGGTGGTGAATTAGAAGATAGTACTAATCTAACTTTCGATGGTTCAACTCTATCAATTATAGGTGATGCAACATTCACAGGTAATGTCACAGTTGGAGGAACATTAACCAGTGAAGACAAAACTAATATTGATTCTATCGGAATCGTAACAGCAAGAACTGGTGTAAGAATTAATTCTGGTGGATTAGTTGTTACTGCTGGAGTTTCTACATTTAGTGATGCGATAGATGCAAATAATGGTGCAAATATATCAGGTGGTGTTGGTTTAGTTGCTGCTACTGCGAAGGTATCTGATTTAACATCTGGTCGTGTTGTTGTTGCAGGAACTGCTGGTGAGTTAGAAGATTCTGGATCATTCACTTTCAGTGGAGGAACTGTTACTGCAACTGCTTTTGCTGGTGATGGTTCAGCTTTAACTGGAATCACTGCTAGTGGTCTTGGTGCGATTGGTGGATTAACGATTAAAGATGAGGGTGTTGTTGTTGGAACTGCGGGAAGTGTTTCAACGATTGATTTTAGAGGAGGACTTGTAAATGTAATTGCAACTGCTGGTGCTGCTGGTGTGGCAACTGCAACAATTGTTACAGAATCTAATCCAACACTTGCGATGTTGAACGTAACTGGTGTATCAACATTCCAAAGTGCAGTTGGCATTACTTCTGACGTTACTATATCAAGCACTGATACTAGTAATAGTGCAGGACCAATCGTAAATCTTTATCGAAATAGTTCATCTCCTGCTAACGGAGATTATCTTGGACAAATTAAATTCCAAGGTGAGAGTGATACAGGAGCAACACGTAACTATGCGAAGATAACAGGTAAAATTTCAGACGCAAGTAATGGTGATGAAGATGGTATTCTTGAATTTGCATTCCTAAAAGCTGGAAGTCAAAATATTAACGCACGATTTAAGAGCACTGAGTTAATGATAATGAATGGCACTGATTTTAGTGTTGATGGTGATTCTACATTTACTGGTGACATCACTGCAAATGGAAATATTGCAGGTGATGGTGCGACAAATATATCAGGTATCAATACCGTTACTGCAAAAAGAGGTATATTTAATGAGGGTGGTGTTACTGATTATCATATACTCATAAACCCAACTACTCCTACTAAAGATGGTATAATTAAGTACTCTGGATCAAAAACATTTACGATTGAGGGTGGAACAAGTGGTGACAACAGAATTGAGATTCACGGACATCAAAATAGTTTAAACATTAATTGTGAAGGGCAGGGACAAACTGAATTATATTTTAGTGGAAGCAAAAAATTAACAACCACATCCTCAGGTATTGAAATAATTGGTTTTTGTGGTATTTCAACTGGTGGATTAGTTGTTTCTGGTGTTGCAACTGCCACTGATTTTAATTCTACTTCTGATGTTAGATTAAAGACCAATATTCAGGCAATTGAAGATCCACTTGCAAAGGTTGTTCAGATTGAAGGTGTATCTTTCAACTGGAAGGAAGACAACAGACCTGCCCTTGGCGTAATCGCTGATCAGGTTGAAAAAATAATTCCCGAACTTGTTCATGGAGACAATCCAAAGACAGTTAATTACAATGGTTTGATTGGTTTGTTAATCGAAGCAGTCAAAGAACAACAAGTTCAAATTACTGAATTGAAAAGTAAACTTGATTCGTTAAGTTGAAATCAAAATTATTTTATAAATACTAAAAAAAGTACCCAGTGTAAACACGAAGACGGTAAGTAAATGGCAATTAAGATATCAGGCTCTACTATTATAGATGATGGTAGATCGTTAGTAAACGTTGGTGTAAGTACCATTAGTGGTGATTTGCATGTAGGAACGGGCGTTACAGTATTCTCTTCAACTGGTATTGTAAGTGCAACTGCTTATCATCATAGCGATGGTACTTTTCTCGGATTTAGACAGGACGTACAAGAGAACTTATATGCAGGAACAACTGCAGGTAATGCGTCTGATGCTGATACTTGCTTCAACATTGGTATTGGATATAGTGCTGGTGCATCATTAAATGCTGGTGATCGTAATATTTTCCTTGGAAAATTAGCAGGTACTAACTCAACTACGGGATCTGATAATATCGCACTTGGTTGTTATGCAATGGCTAAATGTGTCGTTACTGGTGCATCTAACATAGTCATTGGATCTAATGCTGCTTCATGTCTTACTTCTGGTGGATGTAATGTTGCGATTGGTCATCTTGTTTCAAGATGCCTGAATACTGGAACTCACAACGTGGCACTTGGTTCATATGCTGGTGGTGCGTTCGGTGCTGGTGCTTCTGGTGATCATAATGTTGCCATAGGATGTGCAGCATTACAACAATTGATTGGTGGTCGTTGTAACGTAGCAATTGGTAAAGCAGCAGGTGGAGGTGGTGGTCCTGGAAATAGAAGTATTGCGATTGGAACCTGTGCAGGTTGGTGTGGTATAAAATCTGATGATAATATAGCAATAGGACATTTTGCAGGATGTATGGCAGATGAAGCAACAAAAGGATGTGGAATATTCATAGGAAAATACGCTGGTAGAGCTGCCGCATGCGGCAACAAGGCAATAATGATTGGATGTGAGGCAGGAAGATGTGCTATTGACGCTGACAATTCGATCTTCATTGGATCAGCAGCTGGTAAGTGTGCATGTAATGCTTCAGATGGTAACTTGTTTATTGGTCAATGTGCAGGAAGAGGATCAAGCACATTAGCCGATAATACTGGTGATTATAATATAGCGTTTGGTCAAAATGCACTGTTTGGATTCACTAGTGCATCTGACAACGTTGTAATTGGTCGAAACGCTGGATGCACAATTACAAGTGGTTCTTGTAACGTATTGATAGGTTACGGTGCAACAGTTTCATCTGCCACTGGTAATCATCAATTAGCGATTGGTGCTGGAAATACCAGTTGGGTTACAGGTGACAGTTCCTATAATGTAACTCTTGCTGGTATTGCAACTGTTTATAGTGCCACTGGTATTGTGAGTGCAACAGCATTCTATGGTGATGGTTCAAACTTAACTNNTGNTGGATTTGAGTGCTGATGCTGANNNNAACTTATTTGCATCTAATACTTGTTCTGGATGTAATCTTGATGGTTCCTCTGGTTGTTTCAACCTTTTCTTAGGTGCTTGTGCTGGTAGATGTGCTACAAGTGGTGCAGATAATGTATTTTTAGGAAAAGAATCTGGTAAGCTTGTTACTAGTGGTTCTGAAAACGTTGCACTGGGTAAATGTGCATTAGGTGCTAACACTGTTACTGGTGATAAGAACATTGTTTTGGGATGTGAAGCTGCCCATGGTGTAGACAGTGGATCTTGTAACATCATAATGGGTACGCGGTCAGGTTTAAGTGTTACATCTGGTAATTGCAACGTCTTTATTGGTAGTTGTGCTGGTGCGTCAATTGATACTGAAAGTGATCATGTATTTATTGGAACTCTGGCAGGTCAAGGTAAAAGTAGTGGAAATAAAGATATTATTATTGGTTGTGAAGCAGGAAGATCATCTAGTGGAAATAATAACGTATTATTAGGAACTACTGCAGGATGTTCAGTTACTGGTAACGCTAACGTTTTCTTGGGTCTCTGTGCTGGAAGAAACGTAACAAGTAGCACTGGTAGTATTGCTATTGGTTTTGATGCCATGATGGGTGATGCTTCCGCACCAGTAACAGGTAATAATAATGTTGCTATTGGTAGGGAAGCAGGTAAAACTACAACTTCTGGTACTGAGAATATTGCAATTGGTTGTAAGGCACAAGGAACAGGTACTGTCACTGGTCAACAAAATATTACGATTGGTAAGAATGCTGGTACAGACATCACTTCGGGTAGTTATAACATATTATTCGGAAGAATTGCAGGACAGGGACTAACCACTGGTCAAGGCAATATTGCCATGGGAACTGGAACTCTTGGTGGTGATCTCGCCACGACTGCGACTGGTAACAACAACGTAATGATTGGTAATCAGACTGCAACTGGTGCAACAAGTGCTGCATGTAACGTTCTGATAGGTTTTTTAGCAGGTAGATGTGTCATCTCAGCTACTCATAATGTTTTCCTTGGTGCTTATGCTGGAAAATGTAACTGCACAGCTGGTAAAAACATCGCCATAGGTAACCTGGCAATGGGTGGTGCTGTAGTATCTGGTTCTTATAACGTTGCATTTGGAGCTAAGGCAGGATGTCTCTTATCATCTGGAATTTCAAACTTTTTTGGTGGATATAATGCAGGTAAATTTAACTCTACTGGTTCACGTAATACATTCTTAGGATCTTATGCAGGTCAAGATAATCAAACTGGTAAGTGTAACGTCGCAATCGGTGAAAGAGTTCAGTTACCAATCTGCAATGGAGATAGTCAATTAGCAATAGGTAATAACACAAATCGTTGGATTGTAGGTAATAGTAGTTTTAATGTTGGTATTGGAACTACTAATCCTGACCCTGCAGTTACTTCTGGTAATACTGCGAAGTTATCAGTCGGTATCGTATCTGCATATCAATTCTATGGTGATGGATCAAACTTAACTGGTGCTGGATTCAGTCCAGACGCAGATGAAAACCTAGTTGCTGGTACTGATGCTGGTGCTAATCTTGATGGTTCATCTGCTTGCTTTAATATTTTATTGGGTGATGATGCAGGTTGTGCAATATCCTCTGGTGCTTGTAATGTCAATATTGGATATCATGCTGGTAAGAATTTAACTACTGGTGGTGACAATGTTTCAATAGGAAGATGTGCTGGTGGTGGTAGTAATAATAAAACTGGTTGCAAAAATATTAATATTGGATATCACGCTGGTATGCAAATGTCCAGTGCTAGTAATAATATTTTCATAGGAAATGCCACAGGATGTTTAGGCACTATTACTGGTGGTGTTAATATTGCTTTGGGTTATCAGTCAATGATGCAATTGACCTCTGGCGTAGGAAATGTTGCAATGGGTTATAATGCTTTGGAATGTGTAGCAAGTGGTGGTTACAACGTTGCATTTGGTCATCAAGCTGGAAGAGTGATAACTGGATCCAATAATGTCGGTATTGGTTGTTTTGCATCATTCGCTGTTACTGGTAGTGATAATGTTTCTCTTGGTACATGGTCAGGCAGAGGCTTATATGATGGAGGTAATTGTAATATTCTCATAGGTAAGTGTGTTTCTGCACCAATCGTGGGTGGTCATAGTCAGTTAGTGATTGGTAATTATATAATGGCAGATTCTACTCATAGAGTTTGGCTTACAGGTAATGCTAATTTTAACGTAGGTATTGGAACTACAAACCCTGACCCTGCTGTTGGTGTCGGTAACACTGCCAAGTTATCAGTCGGTATTGTATCTGCTTATCAATTCTATGGTGATGGTTCAAACTTAACTGGTGCTGGATTCTCACCAGACGCAAATGAAAACTTAGTTGCTGGTACAAGTGCTGGTAGTAATTTAGGTTCTAGTTCTTGCTTTAATGTTGTTCTTGGTAATTGTGCCTTTAAAAATAATACGGGTTCTGATAATAGTGTAATCATTGGTAAAGAAGCAGGATGTGGTTGGTCTTCGGGTGATAGTGAAATTATATTAATAGGAGCAGGTGCAGGTAAATGTAGAAATGGTGGCGGTGCTATGATAGCCATCGGATATCTCGCTGGATGTTCTGCTGGTACAAGTGATGCTGCAATCTATATTGGAAGATGTGCAGGATTGAATAATTGTAATAGTTCTCATGGGAACATAGCAATTGGTGATGACGCTGGTCGAGGAAGTTCCACTCTTGCTGATGTAACGGGAGATAATAATATTTCTCTTGGTGCAAGTAGCATGTATAACTTCACATCTGGATGTCGTAATATTATGATAGGTGCCAGTGCTGGAAGTTGTTTAACAACTGGAAAACACAATGTTGGAATGGGTAACAATGTGTTTGGTTATAATGCAAGTGGTGCTATGACTGGTAATTATAACATAGCATTTGGAGAATATGCAGGTCAATGTATTACATCTGGTCTCGATAATATTGCGATTGGTCAAGATGCAATGGGTTGTTGTGGTGCTACTACTGGTTGTCGTAATATTGCGATTGGTAAGAGAGCTGGACGTGCAATTTCTAGTGGTGACTGTAATATATTCATGGGAGCTTATTCAGCAATGCAAATTGCTGATGGAGAGAAGAATATTGCACTTGGTTTTGGAGCTTTATATAATGTAGTGAGTGGAGATTTTAACGTTGCGATAGGTCATGAAGCTGGGAAGTGTTATGGTGCTACTGCACAAAATAATGTCTTCATAGGTGGTGCAGCTGGAAAGGGTGCTAGTGGTGCTGAAAATTGTGGAGTAGAGGAAAACGTAATAATCGGATTCTTAGCTGGTCAAAAGAACTGTGGAAATGCCAACGTTATCATTGGTAGATCAGCAGGTCAAGAGATGACAACTTCTAGTAACAATGTTATCATTGGTAACTGTGCAGCNAAAGAAGGCACTCCTCTAACAGGCGATTCTAATGTCATCATAGGAAAAAATGCAGCTTGCTACATTACTAGTGGATGTTTTAACACAATTATCGGTCTAGCTGCTGGTAATGATCTTACAACAGGAAATAGTAATGTCATAATAGGTCATTGTGTAAAAACACCATCTATAACAGGTAGTTGTCAACTTGCAATTGGTGTTTGTGATTGTCGATGGTTAAGTGGTGACTTAAACTTTAATGTAGGTATTGGAACTACTAATCCAGATGGTGCTGTTGGTGCTGCACTCACAAGTAAGTTATCAGTCGGTATTGTATCTGCTTATCAGTTCTATGGTGATGGATCAAACTTAACTGGTGCTGGATTCTCATTTGACGCATCATATAACTTATATGCTGGTACTGGTGCTGGTGAATGCTCTGATTCTGATACTTGTTTCAATATTGCTCTTGGTTGTAATGCTGGTTATTGTTTAAATTCTGGTGACAGAAACATCATAATGGGTGATTGTGCTGGTAGATACGTCACAAGTGGTAGTCGTAATATTTTGATGGGAAAATGTGCTGCAGGTCAAACAACTGTTACTGGTCGTCTCAATAATGCTATTGGAGAACACGCTGGTTCTTGTCTTACAAGTGGTTGTTATAACCAGTTCTTTGGTTATTATGCAGGAAAGGGACACGGGTCAGGTGGAATAACTGGTAATCACAACATTGCTATGGGTTGTAAGGCTCTTCACGATGTTAGCTCTGGTTCTAGTAATATAGTTATTGGAGAATTAGCTGGAGAAAATTTAACCACTGCAAGTAATAACGTCATATTGGGAAGACGAGCAGGTGAGTTGGGAACTCTCACAGGTGATAGTAACGTTCTTCTTGGATACTATGCAGGTAGATATCTTGTAGGTGGTACTAAAAATGTCATAGCAGGTTATGATGCTGGTGCTGCTCTTACTTCTGGTAGTTGTAACGTTTTTCTTGGAACAGGTGTAGCTGGTGAGTCCACTACTGGAAATTACAATATTGCGTTTGGTAAGAGTGCACTTGGTACTTGTGATGTAACTGGAGCTCAAAATATTGCACTTGGTACTGAAGCAGGTGCTAAAACGACATCTGCTGCTGACAACATTGCCATAGGTTGCAGGGCACTGGGAGGTGCTATTACTACTGGTGATGACAACGTTGCGATTGGAGCAATGGCAGGATGTGGTTTGACTTCAGGAAAGTGCAATATCATATTCGGTTATGCTGCTGGATGTAATGCAACTACTGGTTGTCGAAACATATTCATGGGAAGATTGGCTGGTGCTTCATTTGATGATGAGAATACTGGTAGTGATAACTTCTTTGCTGGTGAATGGGTTGGAGCATTTGGTTCTCCTCTTTCAGGTGGTTGTAACATTGGAATTGGAAAATGTGCTTTCCAAAATCTATCAAGTGGTAATCATAATATTGCACTTGGAATGCGAGCATTGGGTGCTGGCAATGTCTCAAGTCATAATAACATAGCGATAGGTCAATGGGCTGGTGGATGTATATCAACTGGTTATGGTAATATATTCCTAGGTGCGTGGTGCTGGATATACAGGTAGTGCCACTGGAGTTAANACTGGAAATAAAAATATTGCGATAGGTTATGGTGTAACCGTTCCAGATGGAACAGCTAATCAACAATTAGTAATTGGTATTGGTAATACCACNTGGTTGAGAGGTGATAGTTCCTTTAANATCTTTGATAAAGATGGTAACCAACTTAATGGTGCTTCTGGTGGTGGAGGAGATAAGTTCAATACTACAATCACTAATTCTGTTCAGGCAACCATTTATGGATATGAAACAGATGTTCTTACACTTCCCTCTGATGATACGAAGAGATATACAATCGAATCAATTAGTGTTGGTAATGTAACTGCTGGAGTTGGAAGCACTGTAAATGTAATCGCATCAATCAATCCTGGTGATTCAACATATAGTTCTGAGAACAAAGTATACATCGCATATAACATTCCTGTTCCTGATAATGGATTAGTTGAATTAATCAAACAACCAATAGTTATGAACCCATCCGATGTGTCCTGAAAGTATGGGCAACGAATGAAAACAACTATGGTATTAATGATGCTCTCGAACTGTATGCGAGTTACGCAACACACGAAAGCACGGACTTTGTTGCAGGATATGGATCAACGGTAAGTGTGGCTACGACTGCTCTGACAACTGTTTATACTTCATCTAGTAATCCAACTGTTTTACAATCAATTAAGTTGACAAACCGATCTGATGCTGGTGACTTCCCTGTTACAATTCAACTTGTAAATGGATCATCAGTCACACATCTTGCAAAGAATTTAGTGATTCCAAGATACGCATCTGTAGAACTGCTAGATAGACCGAAGAGATTAGAGACGGATGGAACGGTGAAAATGCAAACAATTACCGCAGCAAATACGATTGACGTAGTGGTTTCTGGTAAGAAAATCACCTAATAGGAGAGTTACATAAATGGGAAGATCGAGCGTATTCTCTCTAGAGCAAATTTATCGCAAGCAACTTACACAAACTTGGTCAAAGATACCTGAAGTTTTTAGGTATGTTAATTCTCTTGGAGACCCTGCAATACCTGGTGGTCCTGCGTATGGATATTGGGCTGGTGGGCAGAGTGTATCAATAGTAACACGACTTGATTTTGGAAACGATACAGCAGCACAAGCACCAAAAGGTTCTTTAATTAATCCAGCATATTCATTTGGAGGAACTGCATCTACTTCATATGGATATTTCTATGGTGGTCAAGGACCAGGTGGAGGATCAAAAATAAGTAGAATTGATTTTGCAGATGACACTACAACAGCAACACCAAAAGGACCATTATCTGCTGCGATGGGATATCAAGGAACCGTAGGTAATGATTCTTATGGATATTCCATGGCTGGTGGTGGTATTGTTCCTACGACTTCAAATGTAGATCGACTTGATTATTCAAACGATACTGCAACAGCATCACCAAAAGGTAAAGCATCTGAAGCTAGACAAGGTGTAATGGGAGGAGCAGGTAATAATGATTATGGATATATGGGTGGAGGAGTAGTTCATCCAGGATCTCATTTTAAAACAACAATGGATCGAATTGATTATTCAAATGACACTGCTACAATGGCAGCCAAAGGTCCATTGAGTGGAAGTGGAAAATATTATATGGGAGCAGCAGGTAATTCTTCATATGGATACTTTGGTACTGGATATGGACCAAGTGATTCAAGAGTGGACAGATTAGATTATTCAAGCGATACAACACAAGCATCTCTAAAAGGACCTCTATCTAGTGGTAAAGGTTTTTATGGAGCAACAGGAAGCAATTCCTATGGATATTATGGTGGTGGTGCTCCTGGTGGTCCTGGTTCAACAGTAGACCGAATTGACTATAGTAATGATACTGCATCATATACTGCGATGAGTAATCTGCCGAATGCATATATGAAACTGACAGCAACATCTGCTCAAGATAACGGTCAACCAGCAGCTACACCTTCTACTCCTATAGTTCCTGCAACCAGAAGTGAATCATATCCAAATCCAGCAGCAGGTCCTGCTTTTGGGTATTTTGGTGGTGGAGACTATACGTTATCAACAATAGATAGAGTTGATTACTCAAATGATACTGCAGTAGCAGCAGCAAAAGGTCCATTAGCTGATGCAAGATATGCTTTAGCAGGAACAAGTAATAAAGATTATGGATATTTTGGTGGTGGATACTCTCCAGCTGGTGGTGGAACTAGATGGTCAAGAATAGATCGAATTGATTACGCTTCAGATGGTTCAACAGCATTAGTGAAAGGACCATTAACTGTGGGAAGAAATAGTGTTTATGGAACAGGAAATCTTTCTTATGGATACTTTGGTGGAGGTGGAAATGATGCTTTTGCTGCTATGGCTAACATAGATAGAGTTGATTATGCAAACGATACGCCAACAGCAGTCGCAAAAGGTCCTTTGAGTGTTCAAAGAGGACGTGGTTGTGCTCTTGGTACTCTTTCTTACGGATACTTTACTGGAGGTAATGACAATACTCCTGGATATCCTGTGATTTCCTCCGTAGATCGACTTGATTATGCTAGTGATTCTTCAACAACAACACTAAAAGGAAATCTAACAATTGCAAGAAAGTGTATAGGAGGAGCAGGTAACTCTTCGTATGGATATATTTCTGGTGGTCGTGTCGATAGCCCTTCTCTTGCATACTTTTCAACAATAGATAGAATTGATTATTCAAATGATACATCAACAACATCACCAAAAGGTTCTCTTTCAGCAGCTACATCATATCGAACAGGAACAGGTGATGCTTCTTATGGATACATGGGTGGCGGACAAATTGTTTCACCATCATCTCCATACACAAAAATATCATCAGTAGAAAGAATTGATTATTCAAATGATACAGCAATAGCATCACCAAAAGGACCATTAACTGTTATTCAATATGGTGCAGGTGGAGCAAGTGCATTAGATAACGCAAAACCAAATCCAACACCTAAAACAGTAGACAAAGGTGCTGATGGATATAAAACTGTCACACCAGGTCCTGCTTTTGGATATACTGTAGGTGGATTAGGTTATTCTCTTTATCAAAGAGTTGATTACTCAAATGATACAGCAACAGCAACAAATCAAGCACATACAACCAATGCGTCGCCTGGTGGAGGAACATTGACCGTTTCTGTGGGTAATGGTTCACACGCATTTACTTACGTTTCTGAAGGTCAGTCATCATTTGTTTCAATCATAGAGCGTTATGATTATAGTAATGATACTACAAATTCAACACCTAAAGGAAATCTAGCTGAAACTAGAAGTTATGTTGCAGGTGCAGTAGGTACTACTAGTTATNCATATTTTATGGCTGGTAGAACTCCAGGAAATTCTCCTACATCAACAGTACAAAGAGTTGATTACTCAAATGATACAGCAACAGCAGCAGTCAAAGGTCCTTTAGCTTCTGCTAGATATCATAATAATGGTGGAGTTGGTAATCAATCTTATGGATATCTTGGTGGTAATGGACTAGTTAGTAGTTCGGATATAGATCGAATTGATTATAGTAATGATACAGC
>FUFK010064554.1_pt1 | contig 19909 bp, 22 predicted proteins | sample 1021851 | NCBI WGS metagenome assembly FUFK01 (sample SAMEA51879418, study PRJEB19060) | metagenome
CCTGTTAGGTCTATTTCTTCTTCCTCTTCTTCTCCTGTCTTATATGCCCACTCATCTGTATGTCCTACAGACCACCACTTAGGTAGGGTTTCTACTGCATANTTTTGTGTGCATACTTTNAANTCNGGTTNNTTNAGNTTATNATTATCTANCAAACTATTATCNAANAACTGACATCTNTTNTTNGGTTGTGCNGCAAACTGTCCNTTGTCTAGTGCAATGATNTTAAATGTCTTATGNTCTGGATCATGNTCTGANAAGTTTACATCTAATACAGANAANTCAGGNTGTGCAGTATCAATAGTAAACTCATACTCTCCTGCGTGCATCTTCTTGTCCTTACCAAAAAACTGACATCTACCTAGTATGGGTTTCTCTACAACTGTAATATTATAATCAAAACAATCCCAAAGTTCTAATACATCTAATGGCAACTGATCATCCCAATCAATATCTGGTTTCCATACAAATGCACTGAGTGGTAACTTATCGAAGAGTGCACCATAATCAGTTAGCAATGTCTCAAAATATAATGCCTTTGCTTGAATACTCCTTACTGAGATCCAAATGCCAGGTGTAAGTTCTCCATGACCTTTTTCTAGATCATAAAGATATTCTTTTTTGACCCAAACTTTTCTGGGTGGTAAGGGATGAACTAAGTACGCCATTATCTAAAATTCAAAAAATGTGATAAAGAATACCTACCTAAACCTAGATCTTTATGTTGATCTTCCATTTTGATAGGAGTGACTCCATGTCTGGTAGTGCCAGGAAATGCAACTGCACTGTTGTTTCTACATTTAACAGTCATTTTATAATCTTCAAATACAAAATCCCCGCCTTCAAAACATTTAGGTTCTTTCCATAACCATGATATCACACTAACTACGGTGTTATCGTGGTGTGGTAGATAATATCCACCATCATCATAATATGAAAGTAAAGAGTGATCTACATCAGGTTGGAAATATTTCCACTGAAAAAGATGATCACTACGACATATCAAACCAGGTTCTAATACTTTTCTAGAAAGATTTAAAATATTAGAATACTCTCTCAATTGGAAAACATTATCAACAAAGTTTCCTTGTTTTCTAGTTCTTGGTTTTCCATCATCTGTTACAGAAGGATTAGTATTTGCATCTAGTATATACTTATTAGATTGATAATAATCTAACTCNNACCATATTAGACGCAATTCTTCCTCTGTATACAAATCCTCAATAAACAAAAACGGAAAGGGTTCCGTATTAGAGTGAACTTTCATTTAATGAGGATCGTAGTACCTTATAAGTGCTCCTGCTACTACAATGAGCACAACTATGATGATTAATACTGTCATGTTATTTTATTATGTTTTGAAGGGGGGCACTCTTTCTAGATAGAGATCTTTTGTATTCCCCCGACAGTAGGAGTAGAGAGACTTGAACTCTCACGGGCACATGCCCAACAGATTTTAAGTCTGGTGCGTCTACCGATTCCGCCACACTCCCAGTTTTTTCTTTAATGCTTGTAATCTTTTTTTAGCAGCACGAAGTGCTTGAGGTTTAAGATGCCTCTTTTTCTCCTTTTTTGAGTGGTGTTGCCAGTTCGGAAGTTTCATGGAAATTACAGTATTCATTGAAAGTAATCTTCATTTCCTTATTAGTTAGATTAGCATGTTTTGCTGCTTTTGGCAAGTTCCATTTTGAATGAAAAAGCATTTCCATGGCATGTCTAGTTTCAGGCCGCATCTTTCTCCATAAAACTTTTACGAAACTCCTCTACTTGATCTTGAATTTCATCAGATACAGGAGCAATTTCATTTACAGGAACTAACATAACAGATCCCTTAGGTGTTGAAATTTTCCAACAAACTCTTTGGTTTGCTGTTAGATCAATCATGAAATGAAAGTTTTCATCTGCTTGATCTAATGTAATGCCAATAGGTCCAATCATAGTTTTAGTCGTCGTGGTCGTCAAATGGGTCTGTCAATCCTTCATTTGCAAAGAAACCTCTGTAGATACCATAGAAGATAAACAATACAGTGATTACTGCAATAGAAATCGGAAATGTAATGTTGGGATCAAAATTGTAATGTGGAATAATCATTCTGTTTCTGCAAAACAATAGGTAATAAGGTCAGTGTCAAGGACATCACAAAGGTGAGAAATAGTTTCTGAGAAACCTTCCGCTCCCTCTTCATTCCATTCCCATTCTATTGTTTTGTCGTACCCTTCAATATCTAGGATTTTTATAGATCTCCTAGAGAAATTAACAAAAATTTGCTCAACTTGAGTGTCTTGCATGGGGTCTCCTGTCGTTCTGCGGAGGTGTTGTGCACCAAACCAAGTGGGGCATCCGCGAATACACATATAGTATAGCACTAATTTAGGAAGATCGTCAACCCTTTTATGTTTACTGCTGCTGTTGCAGTGATGTTCATTGCAGCACCTGCAGTGATATTTACTACTGCACCTGCTGTTAAACTAGCAAGACCTGCTGTAGCAGTTGCGAGCCATGGTCCTGTCATAACTAAATTTGTATATGCCAAACCATTTTGATGAAAAGCATATCCTGCAGGGTTTGCAACGATATGTCTAGGAATAGCATCTGCTGCAGCTAGACCAGGTGTCATATATGTTTCCATAGAACCACCAACCTTTCTAAGAATACCAGTTTTAACCTTAGGTATGGGTGAAGGAGGGAAGTTAATTAATTCTACTAAAGATGGTGTAGTAATATCAACAGAGTTTTCTGCAGTCAATAAAATTTCACCACTAGCAATGTTAGTTGTTGTAGATGAAATTTCACAGTTAGATCCAGTAATTTTTGTAGTGACCGCACCCATATTAAATTCTGAACCTTCATAAGTAAATGCAGCACCTGAGATATTCATATCAACATCAGAACCAAATGTTAATGAATGTTTTTTAATGTCTTTTTCATCAGATGGAGTTCCATCTGGTTTTACCTGTTTAGGTGCACCTTGAGCATTAAGCATAAAGGATCCACCAACAGAAATATGACAATCACCTGTAATGTCTAAATGATAGTCACCTTCAATATTAGTAACCTGTGAACCATCAATTGCTTCACATTGATCACCATGAACTTCTTTAGTGCTATTACCAACATACGTTGCGTGATCTGCAACCAGAACATCATCTTTCTTTTCTGTTTGTCTCTTTCTGTAATCAACTAATTGTTTTTCTATTTCATCATCAGATATATCTGGTTTTTCCTTACGCAATGCTTTCTTGAAAGTATATTCAGCGTACGCTCTTTGACTTATTTTAACTGATGTAAATGTTGTTCCATTTTCTTTACGAATAATGGTTGCTAAACGACCAGGTGTGCCAAGATATAATTCAGATGCACCATTTACAAAGTTTTTAGCAGCAGACAAATAAGGGTCTGCTTGCGAAAGAATATTATCAAGTAATCCGCCACCTTTATCATTTTCGCCACAATCACCTCTATTTCTTCCTCGAATGCTATTGATATTAGCGAGTTCCTCAGGTGTGCAATTAGTTGTACCAAATAAAGGATACCAACCTTTATCATTTTCAGCACCAGAAAGTTTACGATTACAATTACTTCCTGCAAACTTAAGAAATAATGCCATCAATCCAGTTAAGTTGGTTATGCCATTTTTAAAGAAACTTTGAAGATCGTTGAAAATTTGTGTTCCTTGTTCCCATGTTTTAATGAGTTCTTGTGCCTTTTCGATTCCAGAGACAATAGATTTTACATCATTTACAATGCCGAGTGCTTTATTAAGAATAGTTTGAACAGAGCAAACAATATCATCAATGACTTTCTGAACACTGTTCATGACCATTTGTGCTTGAGAGATGATACCCTCAAGGAAGTTTTCAACAATGCTAAGAAGACTATCAATAGGAGATTGAATGAGACTTAAAAGATCTTTATCAACAATACAAAGAGCACTCAAAATCTTTTGAACTGCAGCAGTAACAGCAGTAAAAGTGACAAATGGAATACCAGTTGCACCTGCAAGTAAAGTTATAACATTTAATTGTTCTGCAAGGTTTGCCAAAGATTGCCTGATAGCACTAACGACTTGAGTAAATATAGCACTCAAGAAATTTTGCACCTTAGCAGTTAACTCTTTTGCAGTTACAATTTTTCCCGTCATGAGATCGAGGAAGTCCCCGTCTTCATTTTTTACGAGAGTTCCTGCATGATCAGCAATATCTTCAATTAAATATGAAAGTTTATATTCGAGTGATCTCCAAGGACCACCAACACCATTAGCAGTGTGTATTGGTTTTTCTGGATCTCTAGGTTTTACAGTATTACTTTTACTACCATTAATACCTACAGCAGTTCCAAGATTCTTAGGAGAACCAGGACCTCCTTCCTCACATGTTTTCATGCCAGGAACGCAAACTGTATTATTTGCACCTTGTCTCAGGAAACCCTCTTCTTTAGTTCCTGCCATTGTAGAGTTTGGTTTTGCGGGGTGTAATGCAGATGCATTAACACTAAGACCTGGCTCCATTGCTTCACCAGTAAAAGCAAATTGTTGTTTTATTTTTGTATCGTTTGATTTCTGAACACGAAGAACTCCCATGACAATAGGCATCTGTGCCTGATCGCCATCCATAAAGAATCCCATGACGATTGCACCAGGTTGAAGTTGTCCAGAACTTTCACCTTGTCCGTCATTACCTGCTTGGGCAGTATGTTGTAAACATGTCGCCCACGGTAGATTTTCTGTAGGAAGTGCTGTAGTTGTTCCGCCTCGTACGTTAGTATAGTATCCAAGCACACGAACTTTGACCCTACCTAATTCCATAGGATCTTCGTTATCTTCTACTTCACCAACCCACCAGAAAAATCCATCTTTTCCGACAAAATTGACCGTAGGTTCATTTACAATACCATCAATGGTCTGCATATTTTTGAGATTGCTACAAGTTTATTTAGGGTCGATACAGCGAGTGAATTTATAAATGCCCTCACTACCCCATACCATGTTACCTTTATCATCATATCCTTGATCCATACTATGCAGTCGATTCCCGTAAAGAGTGATCTCAGATACAATCTTATATCCTTTGGCACCAGTGCATTTATCCCCTACTAGGTGTCCATGCCATGCTTCACCATCGAATGTGAATATCATATCACAATTCTCTGATCTTGTCCAGTCTAAGTTATAATTTTCAAAAATTAATTTATCAAAGGATATTACATTAACCTTGTGATATCTTTCTCTATATGGTTTATTAGCACCGTCTCTTCTATAAAAATTCTTTGAATGATAACCACCCTCTACCTTTTCCCATATAGTTTCAACAGTAGAGAAATGGTGAGGTGCTGATTGTGCTTGATATCTATTTGTCCAGTGTCCTATAATATAATCGTCAATCATNAAGGTTTAGGATGTTTTGCTTTTACTGCTTCAACTGCTGCAATCCATGTGCCACTATCTAACTTACCGTCCTTGATGTCATGATACAGCATGTCTAACTGTGATTTTAAATCTGGATACTCAGGTTGTCTATCACGTTGATATTGTTTAGCATTGAAAGCAGTCATTTGACTGTCAAGTTCGGCAATGATTTCAGCATCAGTAGGTCTAGGCAATGTATTTTCAGAAGACCACTCAAGAGTTGACAGATCATTTTCATAGATAATCCATACACAATCAGGTCTTATCTTTGAAATTGCAGAACCGTAAGATGGAGTTTTAACGTTTTGAACTGGAAGTGTCATTGTAATTAAAAATTAAGGTGCAAGTTCATAGCAGATCATAACAATCATACCACGAGCGTTCTGGTTGTTGTTAGCATCCCAACCACCGAAGTCGATAGTTCCTCCTGCCCAACCTCCAAGGTATTGTTGGTAACGAAGTGACGTACCTGCAGGTTGGTTTGGTGTATCAATGAATGCTGAGAAGTAGTCTCCTTCAAAAGCACCGTTACCATTTTGCCAGTGAATTCCTGCAAATGTATCAATAGTGCTATTTGATCTATAAGCATCAACTAATGAAGTAAAACCACCACTACCGATTCTTCTTCTTAAGTCAACGTATTGGTGCTGAGTGTTAGGACCATACATCTTAGTTTTCCACTGACACAAAATCTTAGAGTTTGCTTTTGTAGTCGTAATGTCAATATACCAATCACCAATAGCAGTTAAGTTATTAATGTTGTTCTGATAACTTGAGTTACCAAACTCACCATATGAGTTACTAACCCTTTGAACAACTTGTAAAACTTGACCACCACCAAGCGTATTACCTGATAAATCTTGAATTGCAGTTGTCTTAACAACACCTGCCACAGTCACCGTTCCGTCCGCAGCAGCAGAAATTGCATCTGTGTTAGCAGATGGGTGTCGGACGCCAGACGACTTAATTGTTCCACTGACAGTTAAATCACCTGTTACCGTTGGACTGCCTTGAACGGATCCTACATTAATCGTTGACATGAGAATATTCTAGACTTTGAAAGTATTTATACGTCTTTTTCTTGTATAACACCACCAGGTGTAGTATAGCAATCTCGATCAGTAAGTGTAGTAACTGGTATACCCGCTTTCTCTGCAGTTTCTTGCATATGAATACCGCCAGGTGGTGTGTAAAGATACCAACCAGTTGCAATATATTTGGTTCTTGTATATGGAGGATTACCTCTATGAGTATGAGTAAAAGATGCAGGGAAGATTACGATGTCCCCTTTCTGTGGTTGATATCTATATTTTTGAAATAAAAATTCTGTTTCTCCTTCTCCATCAGGCATATCATTTAAGTAAATAGTCCATACCAATTCTCTCATTACAAATTGCATTGCATTTCTTTCACAATGCCAAACATGATAACCCTGACAAGGCAATGTTTTTTGTAATTTAATCTCACTGTTCGTTAAAAACGCACCCTTTAAAGCACCCCATGTATTTGCATATTCTGTTGCTGCAGGGGTTAGGTAATCGTCAAGTTCTCTAAACCGTTCTTTATGCTCTGGTTTAGTTTCGATAAGAAACGTACTTCGATCTTCTCTCAATGCGTTATCATTACCAATATTTTTATCAAGTGGTTGAGACTCAATATAATCTATGGTTCTATCACATAATTCATCTGGAACTTTCTTTTCCCATATACCAATGAAATCTTTTAATTTCATATCACTATAAGGAAAAGTCACAAAGTCCTGTATATTAGCTGTCATAATTAATCGTCATAAACTAGGCATTCTGGTTCTTCTGGGTTTTGATCACAAAACAGTTCAAGTGCGTTTGGATCGTGATGATCTCCTGCTTCAATTTCAGTTTTATGATGCTCTACATACTCTTCTAGTTCGTGTAGTTCTTGTTTAAAGTGTCTACGAGCAGAGGGTGATGTGAGAGGATTTTCGATTAGATCTTTATCTTTTTGAATGTGTTGTTCTATAGTGTCCATTTGTGTACCTCGTTGATACATAATTATTTATACTTATATTATAAAAAATGTAAGTGCGGATGTCAAGTTATGCTATGGATACCTCTTGGTTTTGTGAGAGATTCGGAATATCTGAGTCTTTCATTAGAGCAAGTTCTGTTTGAAAGGTAAGACCTACTGACTTATGTGCTACTGCAGCAATCAACCATCTACCACTATATTTAGCATCTCTTTCAGGTGTGTCACCCTCTTTATAAGTTGATGGGATATTTAAGTTAACCCCCGAACCCGCATATAAATCAAAATTGCCAGGCACGACGACAGTCAGTTGATTTTGTTTTAATGATTCAATACGCATCCATTGATATGCTTGTAATTCAACTAACTGTTCGTAATTTCTTTGAGGGTTGTTTTGAAACTTAGCATCAAAAATTTGATTAGGAATCATTGAGTATCTGACTCGTTTAGGAAAATTAGCAGCATTTTTAGAAAAATTATCCATTCTCTGCTGAGGATTAAGAGCGTTACCACCATTCAAATGTGCCATTCTTTTCCATAATTCAGCGTACGAATAGCGATAAGCGTCTGCAGATAAATCTGTGCTAGTTCCCATTTTAGATCTGGTGATGAATACAGGATCAAAACCAACACTATATCCTGACCAAGAACCATGTCTTAGACCCATCAAAAAGTTTTTCTCATCAGGAAATGCAATACGATCTATATTAAATTGATCATAAGCTGGATCACCCATTCTTTTTGGTGTGTAATGATATGTGTATAGTTTTGGTTTACCAGATGCTACATCTGTCTCAGATGTTTCTTCTTGATTAACAATATCCTCAATCATAGAGTCAATTGATTTAAAATTAAATCCAAGTGCATTTTCATAAAAAGCAAACCCATTTTGCATAACACCCTTTTTACTGGATTTACGAATACTTCTTTGTGACATCCAATAAATTAAATCAAATACTCTCCAGTTTGGAGATATAAAAGATTGTTTGTTAATAGTATTTTCAATATATAATTTTTTCTCAGATTTTATAAATTCTTTCCCCAATAATTTTTTTACGATAGCACCAGCTTCTGTTTCATTCTTGAAAATGACTTCAGAATTACCAAATATATTTGTCGTTTCGTTGATTAGATATTCGTCAGAGACACAGTTAACTAAAAATGTTTCATTAGTTTGTCTAGTCCTAATTCTTGATTGAATTTGATAGGATCTAAAATTGTAAATTCTATCTTTGATAGAGGTTCTAACTTGAATAGTAAATGCCTCAGTTCCTGTTAAAGATCCTATAAGTCCTCCTGCATCTTCTAAAATAATACGACACTCCATGCAGGGATTTGCAATACTTTCATAAATTTCAAATCCTCTTAAAAATGTAACTAAATCATATGCTCCATCTGCAGTTTCCACCCTTTTTCCATTTCTGTAAATGGATAGAGTTACCTCTATCTGACCTGCCTGTTCTCTAACTAATGTCCCTTCTTTAGAAGAATTTTTACTCATTGGAAAATACCTCTTAAAGGATTATTAAATGAATTTAAGACAGCAACAGCAGTTCGTAATACTGTTCCTGTTGTTCCACCAACATTAGCGAACGTACCTCCACCTTGTTGAGCACCTAATAAACTCCTAATCGCCGACTCAGCCGTCGAAATGAATTGCCTATTGGAACCATTTTGCGCTTCAACAGCAGCCAACGCCATCTGCACAATCTCCGAAGTCTTTGCATTGATTTCTCTTCTTGCTTGGTTTCTTTGTTCAGTTACTTTCTTAACTCTTTGTTGTTCACTATTATTTTGTGCAAACCTCGTTCTATTCTGAGAATTAAATATGTTTGGTTGATACCCTTGGGTTGTGAAGAAATCTCCCATATTACCAAATGTTCCCTCCGAGAACATGTCAGTAAAAGGTCTTCCAGAACCTGGTTGATCATTATTATTACCAAATAAACTTAATCCAGATAGACTACTTGAAGCAAGTAATTTTCTTCCTGCGTTTTCTTTCTGTAAATCCATGAACGAATATGAAGGAGATCCAGCTTTTCCTAAGATAGGAGTCTTACCTGCACCTTCACCCTCATAATCATAGTGACCACTACCAGGTCCGTGACTGTATCCATAATTCCAACCAAATCTAGAAGCATTGTTTTTCATCCATGCATTTGAAGAACCAGAGATGTCTATACCTTCTCCATATAAATGAACTGAGTTTTTGTGACCGTCAACTTCTTTATTTTTTGATGGTGATCTACCACTGCTTGCAACATCAGATCCTTTTACCATTCCATTTGATGCTTGCATCATCTTAGCAAACATTTGAGCAGCAGGTTGAGAGAATACCAAAGGACGACCAAATTTATCGGTAACTCCCTCAATACCCCATCCAGAACCTGTATCTGCATGTGAAGTAGGAACGACTCTATATGAATCACTTTTAGTATTAGTCTCCATACCATCACGTCTATTCTCATTGATATTAGAATCTAATGTTGCAGCTGCAGCAGGTGCTCCACCAAAAAATTGTGCTAATCCAAATGTCCAATCAAATCCTTTACTTGATTTCGACTCGTCCATAGGGACTACTAAACCTCTATCTAAAAGGTATTGTCCAATACCGTCTCCCAAACCTTTATTCTTCATCAAATTGACAATAGTAGGTCCTCTACGTCCAACTTGATTAAACCAAAGACTATCTTTTAGTTCATCTCCTGCGATTTCATAATCACCTTTGTTGAACGCTGCCATGAACTTGGGGAATCCTGTATGCCAACCTGCACCTTGATTATAGGTTAGATCAACCAATGCTGCTTTTTGTTGAGGACTAGATTTACCGAAACCAGGTATTTTCATAGCAGCGTTTTTATGATCTTTATAATCTTGTTTGAACAGTTGATTTGCAAACGCTCTACTAATAGTGGGAGGGAAATTATCAGAAGGTTTAATATAATGACCATATCCAATAGACATTCCACCATTAGGTTCAGGTATTGCTGTTGGACTGAAACCCTCATGAATCTTAATCATTCTCTTAGCAAACTTATCGTACCCACCACCTTCTTCAAAAAATCCTAGAAGTCTTGCTTCAGTCATTCTTCGAGATGTTAGATCAGGATCCTTTTTAGTTGCAGGAGTATCAAACGGAACAATAAATGCACCACCATCCGACTTCTGTGCAACATATTCAGTTCCATGTCCAATAAAATCAGGTTTATTACCATCTAGTGATACAGGATACCCTGACTGAGGACCAGAAATCCAACCACCCTTAGCATAACCATCTAGATAACCTCCATTTTCAAAAAATCCATAACTTTTAGTTTTACCAGTTTCTAAGTAATAAATTAACTCTTCAATTTCTTTACCTTTACCAAACAACCTATCAAGAAGGGAAAGATCTTCTTTTTGTTTTTTAAGATCTGCGATTCTTTGTGCTTTTTCATCAGATTCTGCAATGATAGTATCACCAGATTCATTTGTTGTTGTTTCTAAACCCTCTGCAATCGCTTCCTCATTTTTATTGACTAAACCAGGAATTTGATCAGCATATTTTGGAAGAAGAAACAGTGCTGCACCTGCAATCAAAGGATGAGTAGCAAGTTTGGCAAAGGCAGCAAGGAGACCCTTGTGAAAGAATAATAGCACACTTGAGAAGGTTTTGATAACCCCCATTGGATTTGTAAGAAAATTTAATGCTAAGAATGCGGTTCCCAATCCTGCAAGTGCTCTCGTAAAACCACCTATTCTTTCCATCCATGTAGCATCTTCTTTTAAAAGATCGTACAGTCCTTCTATAGTATTAACAAAGGCAAATTTAGCAACAGATGCAATAAATTTAAAAACTTTAGCAAGAACTTCAAGTCCTTTAACAACCTTATCTTGATTCTCAGGATTAGATAACCATTTAAGAGCAGGAAGAACTAAGAAAAACTTTATCAACGCACTTGCTAATTTTGCAAGTGATTCAAAGAAACCTGGTATTTTCCCCTTGAATAAACTATCAAATGCTTTCATTTTACGAGGAGGTTGTTTTTTCGTATATTTGGGTACGAATGATGCTTTCTTTAATCTCTCTTCATCTATCTTCAACAACCTCATCTGCACGTCTTTTATAGACACTATAGTGCTGCCAATAGAATTGACAACTCTACCCATACTATTAATTGCTCTTGTATTTTGCTTTATAACAGTAGTTAATTCTCTATTCCCTCCTTTTGCATTAGCTCTAGAAGTAGTGCTTGCTCCCGCATTAGGGTCAACAAACTTATAAAAATCTAGTTTCGCACCTTTTTTTACTGTTGCCATTATCTGTTAGTTGTAGAGGATGGTGCTACTAAGTAGGTATCACCGCTATTTATTGGCACAGGAGTAGGTGCTGCAACGATTTTTTCTACGATCAACGGAACAGGTAAAAATTCAATAGCAGTCTGCATTGCATACTCTGCATTGAACTGATTATTCTGTAATAAATCCCGTCCTCTGTCGAGAACACCTAAAACTCTCGGATCAACACCTATTTCTGCAGCAAGTTCTGGTAATCCTTCAATAAAGTTTCCAGATTGAACACCACTCATGATAGCTTGGTATACACCTTTCATACCAACTTTATCAGCAATATTACCAATAGCACCTAAGGCACTAAAACCTTCGCCTGGTTTACCTAGGATAGATTCCATGCCTGGAATTGACAATATATTAGGAACTTTACTTGCTAAACCTCCAAGACCAGGAACTGCTCCTAAGATACCCTCTAATTTATTTTTCTTCAACCAATTACCAAAATTCTCAATACCTCCTGATAAACCAGGCATTTGACCCACTATAGTTCCAATAGCACCACCAATATTACCATTAAAAACTTGCATACCAATCTTACCAATCGTGCTATTTCTTGCCATATCAAAGAAACCATTAACTCTACTACTAATATTAGCTACTGCCTTGACTGCACCATGATACATGTTTGAGACACCTTGTCCAAACTTACTAAATCTCAAGTTTTGCATCCATGTAGGTTGATTAATAGCATTAACTGTATTGATATTAGCAAAATTACTGATACCACCAAGTGCATTCATTGCAGCACCCATGATATCACCAGAACTAAGTGCATTTACTGCGTTGATAGCAGGTACGATAATATTAGCACCAGGAATAAATGACGCTACAGTAGATACAAGTGGGTTTGAAGCAACCTTACTAACTCCATTCCATACAGTTTTTGCAACGTTAGTAACAGTGTTAACTACACCACTAACTACATTTTTGACTGCTTTAAATAAACCACCGATAAAGAACTCTGGTAACTTACCACCATCTGCTTTAAACCATGTTGTTGGGTTCCACCACTTTTTATCATTTTTAGGATTCAGATCATCAAATTTACTAGTATCCTTGTTCTCAGGTTTTAAGTTTTCATAGAACTGCTTATACTCATTATCATTCATAGCAGAACTGTCAACAGTTCCCATTATCTGATGCATTGCCTTCAGATAATTAGTCTCCCTCTCCAACGTTTGTTTATCATAATTCGTTCCTAACCATCCACCTCCAGTAATAATTTCTTGAAAAACACCGTAAGCACCAGAAGTTTTTGATTTAGCATAATCTCTTATTTTTGTTCTCCTTTGAATTTCTTTTAATTGTTCCTCCTTACTCATTGCCTCAAACTTTATGAGGTAATTTTCAAATTTTTTCTGTTCTATAGAACCAAATCCCGCTTGAATTCCTATATCAAGAGCAATCGCTAACAGGGTGCCCAGTGGTCCTCCACCCGCTTTAGGTTTTACCTTAATAGTTTTGGGTTTTATAATATTGTTTGGTTTTACCTTTAAATTGAGATTGGGTTTTACATTACCTGAAACCTTAGGTTTTGTAAATTTACTCTTTATACCATCAAGTGCTCTAGTAAAAATATTACCAGTGCCTGATTGAGTAACTTTATTTGGTTTAACAGCATTCTTTACACTATCTGTAAGTCTTGCAAAAAGGTTTTTACCTGTCGTAGTGCCTTGAGTAACTTTATTACCTGCAGTCGTTCTAAATTTTCTAAGCCACTCTCTTACTCCACTGAGAGGACCAGGATTCATCTGTTTCCCACCGCTTATTGTCCTTCTCAAGTTTACCTTATTATTTTTTAAATTAGGTTTGTAATTTTTAATATTCGGTAAACATCTACCTTTACCTGGAATGAATCTAGTTGCACTAATAAGATTTGCTAGAAAGATAATATCAGTAATAATACTGAATGGGTTCATTAGGTATTTCAACCCAATGATACCTGTCATCAACTTACCGAGACCACCAAGTCTACCTAATAATGTTGTATCATCACCAAATAATTGCTCAATACCATCTACAATATTATCCTTAATTAACCATTTACCAAAACCATATATCTTCCTAAAGACAAAATCTGTCTTCATTAGGAAGGTCTCTATTTTTTTTAAGTTTTCTTCATCTGCAGTATACTCTAATAATTCTTTAATTAGAAATAAACCAAATATTTTTCTTGCTAGATCTACAAATGGAGATAGGAGAGGACCTACCCACCCAAACATTTTACTAAATGCACTCTTTAGTTTATTATCTGGTTTAAATTTTTTTGCCTCTTTTCCCTTTTTATCGAAATATTTTGATAAACCTTTCTCTGTTAACTCTTCAGCTTCAGCATCTCTTTCTCTCTGGTCCTGTCTTCTTTCCGCTTCATCCGCCTTCTTTTGTATTCCTAGACGTAAGTTGGTGATTTTTTCTAAGTCAAGGACTGTATGTCCAACGCCCTCTAATGTCTTACCAAGTCTATTTTGAGCAAGAATAGTCTGTCTCGCAGCAACAACCGATGGAGTTTTGATAGTCGCCACTCCAGGATTAATAAACTTGTAGACTTGTATCTTAGCCACCTTGTGCTTTTTGCTCCTTCATACGTTTTTCTTCTTCTTTTAAGAAGTTGATTAGAAGATTGAAATAGACTTCCTTTTCCCATGGCATGAGATTATCAATATATTCAAGATTCCACTTGTGATGGTGAATTAAGGCAAAATTGCTCTCATAATATGTCTTCAAGTCCATGTGCATTAGGGCTATCCGAAAAAACTTGCTAATCCCTCCAGAATTACATCACTCTCAACACCTGTGTTTGGATTCGTAACCTTAACTGTGTGAGTTAGTTTCGGCATAGTTTCAAAAAAGTCTTGAACCATTTGAAACTGTTTAGTGTCCATACCTTCAAAGAAGTCTTGAATTTCTTTTTTAGGTACGTCCTGACAGTCATAAACTTGTTCTGGATCAGAAATTGTCTTGATACAACTTCCTGCCATTTCAAAGACTTGATCAACACCCACTTCAGAACCATCACCAACAAAGTTCATACTAACAAAAGTATCTAAACTTGGATACCCCATAGTAACCGTGACTTCATCAGTAATTTTAAGATCAGTTTTGTGACCTCTAGTCTTTTTGACTTTGATTTCATCAAGAGGAATATCTACTTCAACAGTAGTTTCACCATCATCAGGGCAGGTCAAAGAGACCTTCACAGTTTCACCAACAGATTTAGTTCTAATCTGTAAGAAAAGGTATTCAATGTCAAAAGTTGCCAATTTATCAATATCCTTGATATCTGTGCAAGCAGCCATGATATCTTTAATAGCAACGATTAACTGTTCTTGGTCTTGAGATTGAGTTGCGAGAAGTAAAAGTTTCTCTTCTTTAACGAGGAATGGTCTATAATTCACCGTTCTACCATCTGACGGTAGTTTCATTTTGTACTTTGGTACATTTAACTTAGGTAATGCCATAGAAGTTCAATTCAGTATAGTTATTTAGTCAAAAACCCTAGGGGTCAAATTTTTGGCGGGATTTTTTTTGCGGTTATCTGGGAACTAAAAGTCGATTTTGGTTTTAGAAGACTGCACTATTATATCTATCAAGTTGAGGAATGTTTGATGTAAATGGATTACTATCACCAGGAAACTGATATGTGCCAGGATCACTGAAGTCATCNGCAACTGTAAGACGATAGCGTTCATATAAGAGTCCTACTGTCAGAGTCATTGCTCTAGAGGTGTCATTGTTTAATTGAATTGATCCAATGTTAAAGGGAAATACATTTCTCATCTCCCATACCGCAGTGACTCTATATTGTTTTGCAATTAGATAAGGATCACCTGCATCCTTCAATGCTTTGATCATTTTCTCATCTTGCACTACATCTTTTCCTCCACCTCTCTCCCATTTATATACTCTAAGTGATGGACAAACATAATCATCATAAAATTCTACATATTGATTTGAATCAGCGGAAATTCTTGTAGTCCACTCTTCAAAAAATGCTCTAGTATACTGTGAACGTGGCATAATGAAAGATATATTCATCTGACTGTACGCTTGGTTAGTCGCATACTTAATTGCTGTTCCTACACTTAGGAAAGAACCAGTAGTCATCTGTTTACTGGGAAGGTTTACAGAATTAGCATAGTAATTTAAGAGAGTGCGGAGTTGAGGAGTCTCTGGATGTAATCTTTTTGTTTTACTTCCTCCTACTGAAGGTCCCAAGTTACTTTGTAATAGTCTAGGTGCAGCAAAATGAACCGAGAACAGGTTAGTAAAACTCGGATGATTATCTTCTTTCTTCGAGAACGCTAGGAACTCTTGATATGAAGGATACTGTGCTTGTTCTGTGTTAATGATTGCCATTATACTTTAAGTTCCTTTTCGGTGATCAACATAAATTCCCAGTTTTGATCTTTACAAAACTCAGATGCTGCTTTCCATTTTGCTTGATTGACACTCCAAGTCACGACTTCATTAATATAACGTTTTGTCATTCGTTTCTGAGTTTTAGGTTCTTTTGTTTGTTTCAATGGTTTAACTTCAACCAAATACCTTCTACCTTCTATCTTTACATAGAAATCTGGAAAGTATCTGTGTCTTTTACCATCAACAGGGGAAATATAGGGAATAATAATCTCTTCACTACCCCATTCTTGAACCGTGGAGGTTATATCACACCATTTCATGAACTTATACTCCCAAGACGATCTATAAATAACGTTATTGGGGTCACCTTTATACTTTCTTGGAAAGTTTGGTCGATATTTTCCTTGATACCTCATAAATACATAGAGACCATGTTAGTATTTAGGCAGAAATCTTGGCAACTGAATTCTTAGACGACGGAGATTACGGTAAATCAACCCTACGTTATCCATTACAACCCCCTGTAATGGATCAAGACTTTAATGGAGATTCAGCTGATAGTCTTACTGGAAAGACAGATTACCTAAGAATTCGTAGAAAGAAAACTGTATATCATGATGATGGTGGTAAAGCATATTACGGGCAAAATAATTATCCTAGAAACTTAGGTCAAACAAATTATCATTCTTCAATAGCATATCTTGCAATTCCTGGTGGTATTAATGCTCAGTATTCACCAGTATATAATCAAACAAATTTAGGTATTGGAGGTATGGCTGCGATCAATGCACTTACCAGTGGAACGCAGAACAATTTTGAAAGCGTAGCAGGTTCACTTCAAGACGCTGCAAGAGCTGTGCTTCCAGAGTTTTTTGCTTCTACTATTGCATCAGGTGCTAATGCTCTATCTGGTTTCCTAGGCGTACGAGGGAATTTAAACATGAACTCTCTAGCAGGTTTAACAGAAGGAAAAGTATTCAATCCTTATGTTGAGCAGATATTTAGTCAAATGAATTTTAGAAACCATTCATTTGCTTTTAAAATGTTTGCAAGAAACTATAAAGAAGCACAAGAAATCAAAAACATAATTCAATATGTAAAAGTTGGTGCTCACCCTAAGGTAGGTGCTAACGTAAGTCAAAAAAGTGCTGTATTGGATTCAGTCTTAACTGACGAAGGTAATGATGCAAAGAAACTTGAAAATACTACTGGTGCCAAGGATCAAACGTCAGATAATTTTAAAACTTTTCTCAGAGATAATGGTGGTGTAATGGCAGGGTATAGATTTTTTGGTATTCCTGATCAATATGAACTAGCATTTATGAGAATGAATCCAAAGTCAGGTGAATTTAGTAGTGCTTCTGGAGGTATACCCTATGCAGATCCAGAAGCTGTTAATCAAAGTTTAACTTTACATTTTTTAATGGATACCTGTGTATGTTCTGGGTTATCTGTTAATTACACACCAGACAATCAGTATACCTCAATAAAAAGAATTGACGGTACCATGATTCAAGTTCCTGCTGTTGAACTACAAGTACAATTTACTGAGGTTCGTCTCCTCAGTCAATCAGACATCATAAGAGGATACTAATGGCATATTTTAATTTTCTACCAAACGTATATGTTGGCGAGGGTGTCAAGAATGATGAACCCTTCAAATATCGTTTAGCAAAAAATATATCTCGTAGAATTATAGTAAGAGAAGACCTAGAAAAATATACAACCTTCTTTGAATCGTATTCGTTATCAGAAGGCGAAACTCCCTCAATGATTGCCGAAGNAGCATTAGGAGATCCATTTTTAGATTGGGTTGTATTAATGGTAAACAATATTACTGATTTTTATGAGCAGTGGCCAAGAAGTGAAGCAGATCTACAAGATATGGTTGTTAAAAAGTATGGCGATCCAGAAGTTGTGCATCACTATGAAACAAAAGAGGTTTTATATAATGGAATAGTTTTAGTCAAAGAAGGAATTCAAGTAAATTCAACTTACAGAACAGTTTTACCAGACGGAACTACAAAAGGTGAGAGTGATTCAATATATCCAGTATCTAATTATGAGCATGAACATTACTTAAATGAATTAAAAAGAATAATTAAAGTTCCCAATAGAGGAATTGTAGATAGAATGATTCAAGAGTTTGAAACTCTTGTTTCGTACGCTCCTCATGCAGAGTTAGATAACGTAAATAATAAGAAGTCACCTCTCAGTATTGCTTCTAGATTCTTTGATGCTGTTGGTTATGTTAGTGGCAGTGCTTCTGCATCTTCAGTTAATACTGCTGTGACATCATTTGATAACGGACCTTCTGCAACCAGTGCAACCGCAGGTGTGGTAAGTTCGACAACATCAGCAACAACTAGCACAACCACCACTAGCAACGTAGGCGATGTCAGTAACCAACAAGCATACTCATCAACCAGTTCGACCAGTTCAACCAGTTCGAGTTCCAGTAGTAGTTCTTCTTCTAGTTCCTCCTCTAGTTCTAGCAGTTCTAGTTCAAGTTCTAGCGGCTCTTCTGGATCTGGATATGGTACGGTGGCGGATATTAGTAAAATATTGCTTTAAAAATAAATTCTTTAGATAGCACAGGGTCACCTAGAAGTTCTAGTTGCAACCCATCAGCATCTACGAAGAGGTCGTCTTCCGCTTCCTTTCTACAATGCTGCCAGTAATATGTTCCATCTTCTCTACGATATATGTAGCTAGTGTTGTGTGAATCGAGGGTGAACATTGCGATACACTTTTGTTTATGCTGCCAACAGGGGTCTTCTGCTCGTCTTTCATACTCCGTCATCATTCCAAAAATCAAGTAATGCCTTATCTATTGCGTCAGTAGGATGAGTCGCATTTTCTTCTATCTGTTCTCTTCTTTGGTTTCTGATAAACATACCTTGTATAGCTGCCCAGTGATTAATATCGTAAACATCAAGTTCACCCTTCATCTCTTCTTTTGGTAAGAATACTTCATCAATTGGAGGGCAATAAGTTTCTCCCCCATCCAAACGAGGACTACAAGCTTGTGCTGCAGTGCACCATGCTACTGCACCAATAATACAAGTTGCATAAATTTTATTCATTTGGCCAGAAATGATCGAATCTTAGTATGTAGTATATCACAATACTAACACAAATGACAAGTATTGCAACCATCCATACAATACTCCAAACAATCATATCAATGACATTGCATGACGTAATTCCCTTGAATGATTTAATTCATCTTGTGCTATTTCTGCTATCTTTTTATCTTCTGGGTGCCATGCATTATACTTTACATAAGTCTCATATGCATGCTTTTCAATCTTCATGTTGATATCATAAGCGTTAATAGGATTGATAAGATAATACCCAACCATGATCCAATAATAAACCAAAACAAGATGCTTGGCAAAGAAACGATCGATCCAATACTTATTTCCTTCTCTAAGTTCCATTTCTTCCAAATGTTCCGTTTCATTTAATGCCTGATAGAAATGCTCTTTCATTAAGTATATGTGATCTTCTCCTCGAAGTCCAAGNNNTTCNCGAAAATGTAATACACTGATAAATGANAAGTANGGTGCTCTTGCNATAACNTCTANNACCCAGAANCTTTGAAANTCTCTACCTCTGTANAGAAAGTCTAGGATGTAAATTGTGACATCTAAGACGAGAGTGTTTAGTTGTTTCATATAGGTATTTATACTTTAGTCACGTTGTCTCCAATCATCAGACCTGGTATTTCTAAACCAATCTGCTACGCCATCTGCACCTTTAAATCCTCTCTTAGATTTACGTGGATCACCTATGTCCAAATACTT
>FUFK010053645.1_pt1 | contig 19901 bp, 33 predicted proteins | sample 1021851 | NCBI WGS metagenome assembly FUFK01 (sample SAMEA51879418, study PRJEB19060) | metagenome
CCTAGTACGTCTAGGACATCAGTAACCGCTGCACCAGAGCCAGCACCGTCTGTGGCGATCATTCTGATACCGCCATTGGGAATAACTACATTCGCACCAGTTCCTTGAGAAATCGTTACGGTATCGCCAGCAGAGTTTTGAACTACCCATACGTTACTGATGGTGTTGGGAGCAAATGTCACGGTGCAGGCTTGTGATAAAGAACCTGTAAGTGTTAGTGCCATGGAGCGGAAAGCGTCTGAAGCACCGTCTGCCATGGTAATAGTAGCGGTAGAGGCATCAGATAAAGCTTCCGATCCTGTCCCAAATTTTTCTGCGATCATTTCTAGGTTCAAATTTGTGGTCGTACCCCAAGTTCCTGAACCATCGCCTGTCGCCATTTCATTTAAGCGAAGATCGTTTACATATGTACTAGCCATTTATGCTACCTCTTTCCAATTTGGTGTTTGACTATCGTCAATAGTTGACCAATTCGGCGTCTGACTGTCATCAATTCCTGACCAATTCGCTGTTTGGCTATCATCGATAAGCCCCCAAACATTAACGCCACTCGTTGTACAGGCCGCTTCCACACCTGTAACCGAAACATTCGCATCTGCATCGAACGTAACCGCTCCAACAGACCCAGCCATTTCTGGTGAAGAAACTTCAATCGTGTTACTTGTGATCGCGGTGACGCTTCCAAGCCCTGTTGTTCCTGCCACGCCTGTGACAGAGACTGTCGCCGTGCCTGTAACCGTAACTGATCCCAGCGAGCCTGTACCTGATACGCCAGTGACCGAAGTGCTTGCGTCAGCCGAGACCGTAACTGACCCAAGTGTTCCCGTGCCTGCAACTCCCGTAGGACTAACAGTTGCCGTACCCGTAACCGTAAGTGAACCAAGAGTACCAGTGCCTGATACACCAGATACACTAACACNCGCATCAGCGGATACAGAAACCGACCCAAGAGTCCCNGTTCCCGCAACGCCTGTAACTGAGACATTAGCGTCTGCCGTAACCGAGACTGTACCAAGAGTCCCTGTTGCTCCAGGAACTGCTTCGCCATTACCCCACGTTCCTTCNCCCCATCCATGAGAGGAAGAATTCCATCCATCAAAGGCAACCTTGACATCAGCCACACACTATATCCTATGCGATTCTTATGATCGCGTTAGAGGCGTCTGCTGTTGGAAACTGAATAGTAAAGTCTCCGCTTGTAGATGTCTTATCCGCTCCGAAATCTAATATCGCTACTGCTCTATTAGCTGATCCTGCGGTAGTTGAGGAGTTATAAATTAAACATCCTCTCGCAGTGATCGAGCTGCTAGACCAAGTAGTGTCAGCGAAATCAGTCAATGCAGTAGTTCCTGATGTGGTCGGGTCTACATTCGTTAATGTATTACCGCCAGCGGTATACCCTGTGCCTGTAGCAGAGACTTCGTTAGTCGTTGCATAAGCCGTAGTAGACGCTGACATAGTTGCACTACTGGTATACAAAGCAATTTTAAACGTATTGCCCGTACCTGTAGTGGTAGTCGTTCCTCCACCAGAACCGTTATGGAAATTATGTATTCCCTGTAAAAGCTCTGATTTAAACGANGTTGCCATAGCTGTGGTGATAGCCATTATAGTCTCCTTAAAATATCAGCAGTGTCTGACTGACCCTGTTGAATAAANTCATTNATAAGCGTTGTCCTGTCGCTTTTGATTGCTTGTTTGATTATACCTAATACTACATGATAAATGCGGTTTCTAAACGCTTCTGCNTGNTGTCGNACAANAGGGTCNACAGAGGAAGAAACACTAACTATTTGTTCCACCGCTCGTTCNGCTAGTTCTTCAGGAGACAANCCTCTGCGTTCTGTTGTTTTAACAACAACGTCTCCTAGATTTGATTCAACAGACATCTTAAACATAACTAACCCATCCTAGATATATCATAACGATGCTCGTCTCGAATTCCGTAACCCTCTCCAAGTTTTTTCAACCCTGCTATAGCTTGTTGAAAACGCTCTTCATAGTAAGGAGTTTCTTCTGGGGTTTTTATAAATGTTGACGCTTCTACTAAAGAACCATACAAGAGTGCGTCAGGAGCATCCGTAGACAACCAAGTTGTCCCACTGTCAGAGCCAGCTGTTAACGACGCCGGTCTGTACTTGTAATGAAGCTCAAAGCTATAATTAGCGTCAGGTGTAGGAGCCAAAATAAAAGTTGAGCTATCAAATAATCCATAATAGATAGGAGTTCCTGTGGTCGATGCGTTTGGCGTATAGTCTCTAATAAAGGAAACGTGCTTCAAATACAAGTATGTATACACGCTACTAGAGATAACCGCTAAACTCAACGGAGCCAGGAAATCGCTAGGCATAGACAAATAAGTGCTGCCTGAAGTGGCTGTACCTGTTACGTTTTTTCTAAAGTCAGGAATCTCAACAGTCTTTAGAATCCGCTCTTCAGCTTCTTGAATAAAAACTGATAAATTATTGTTGAATGTAGTTTCACTCGTTTCACAATAATCTTGAATAGCAGTCTTTAATGTTGCGTATGTCCAGCTCATGTAGTCACCACTGTTACTGTGCCAATACTACCTGTAGCCCCTTCTGCTGAAAAGTCTGAACCAATAGGGTCTGCTGTAGTGGCTGGAAGAGCACCTACATTAACCCCAGCACTCGTTGTAAAAGTTGCGCTGTTAGCTATGACCAGTCCAAGTTGCGCTTGAGGTAACGGTACTTCAGGTCGAGGTTGATGAAGTGCTTCAGGATCTGTAGGTATAAGCGGAGGATCAAGCTGGGGGTTTTTAGGCTCGTAGCACTCAGGACAGACCTTAAAACCTGTCCACTCCATACGGAGTTGTAAGTACTTATATGCCCAACCGCAGCGATCGCAAACGCCTAGTGAGTGTTTACCTTGTGCATAGGCCATTAGGTGAAAACAGAACTTATTTTAGGAATCAGATGTACAGATGTTCTATCTTCATCAAACCTCATTGCGTTCATAAGAGCTTGCTCATACATAGGCTGTAATAAAGCAACTTTATCTGGGTTCTTTTTAACTGCTAAGTAGTAAGCTAATCCCATAGTTAAACAAGGTAAGAATCGACTAGGTACATCAAGATCGTTAACAGAAGCAGTAGCATCCTGGATACGTTGCCATCTGTACGATATAAACTGATCCGTCGAGTTTTCTGGAGAAGGCCACAAATACACTTTAGGTGTTATTGTGCGTTCTACATAAAACTGTGTGGGCCTAGCTTTAGAGTTCTTATTAGGAATATTGAAGTACTCATTACGATCAACCCTAGAGATCTGAAAATCAGTTTGAACACCATTAACAGTTCTTCGAATTATCGCGTCTAGTATATCAATATCGTAAGCATTCAGGTCGTAAGAAGAATCTCCCTCAGTTAAAGTCTGAGAGACCTCTACAACTTCCCAAAGCTGAACACCTCTGTTAGACCAATCTGCAAACATTAGATTTAAAGAACGCCTAGCAGTGACCGCATCGTAACCTGTACGAAGTTCGAGTCCTGCTAGTTCGTATGCGTCCTCTATAGCTAACGCTACGTCTAAACTAAAAGTTCTAGTACCTGAAGTAGCCATCTATCCGTAATGCTTTAACAAATCAAGAACGATAACATAAGTATCGTTAGCGGCAGCTCCTATAGTAGTTAGAGCAATATCTCCTGTCTTTCCAGTACCAGAGGTATTCTGTAATCCACCAAAACCGCTAAAGTCCATATGTCCATTACTTGACTCTGCCAATGCTAATGCGATCGTATTCGTGTCTGCATCCCAAAGTAATTGCACTTGGGTGAAGCCGGTTATAGAGTGGTGCACTTTATCAATAGTAACACCACTACACGCAGTTCCATCGGCTCTAGCATTCAACGCGCTAACGTCAACTTTTGTAACAGCACTTTCTCCAGTGCTGTCACTAAGGTTGGTTATCTGGATGACTGCTCTATGCGTACCGTCCATAATAGTTGTACTGGTAACTGCATCTGCCATATCAATTTACTCCTCTATTAAGAGTCAGCGAATGGAGTAACAAGTGTACCTGAACCAAGTATTAATCCTTCTACCGCATATTTAGCACTTGCTATAGCAGTAACTCTGATAATACTTCCAGCTAATCCACCTTTAGTAGAACCGTTCTGAGTAATAACATCATTAGACGCACCTGAGATGAAAGTTTTACCAGTTGCATCATCTACGCCTGTGTAAATTCCACCAACAAATTTGTCAGTACCATCCGTTACGATGTCCATGTCAGTAGCAGCTGTTACAACTATAAATGTAAATTGCGCACCTAAATTGGCTGTTTGACTTGGAGAACCTTTATCAGTGGGTTCTGTAACAACAATACTAGGTAGTGTAAAAACACCATCTGCATCATTACAAAGAAGTGGTCGTCCTGCATGATCAGCAACAGTAATTGTTGTATTAGCTGTTAAGCTAACAACACCATTGTATCCAGCATTAATAAGACCAGCGAGTGATCTAACGGGGCCAGCGAAAGTCGTCTGAGCCATCGGTTTTCCTCCTTACGAAAGGTTTCGCCCTAGAGTCTTCGTAAGCGTCTGCTGGGACAGTCGCTAGGGCTATTATATTCCCAGAAATAAAGGGGGGCATAGCCCCCCTGTGGTATTATGCTCCAGGAGAGCCGAAAATACCTCTCCAATCAGACCAACCAAAGCTATAACGCTCTCTGGCCTTATATCGAACATTTCCGGTTTCAAAGTCACCTTCCATATTCGTTGATACAGGCGTACGAACGAAATGCTTGAGTCCGTTAGGAACATCAGTCTTTAGGAAGAAAGCATCAGTATCAGTTAGATAATGATTTACAGTGTAACCTTCAGGAACCATGCCCATGTTACGAACTGCGTTGATATCATTGTCTGCTGTACCTACTCTTCCCGCTGACTCAAGAAGCCTATCAGCAACAAACTGCAAAGCAGGTGGGATGATCAGCTTTCTTGCTTGAGCATTGATTTTAAGACCGCGCTCGTCTTCGAACGCAGCAATATCAATCAACGCTTGTTCCAATGAAGTTTCATTCAAATCAGCTGCGGTAGACAGCTCATTCTTTTGATCTTCATTTGCAACGGTGGGGTGGTCAGTCGCACAAAGCTCTTTTCCATCACCACCAACATAAGACGAACTAAAAGCATTGTTTAAAATGTTAGCTGCCTTAATTTGCTTAGTGGTCATCATGGAACGTGCTAGTGCGCGTGTGTAACGAGAAGATAACGTGTCATACAAATTATCCTCGATCGCTTCTTCAGTTAGACTGAAGGCCAAAGCGACCGTGTCATGTGTATAACGCGCAGTCCATGCTTCTTGTGCGCTGTCGTAGTCCACTGCAGAGCCTTCGCTCTTAACAGGGGCTTCGCCAAAGCCAGAAAGCATAACTTCTTCTTCGAATGCTCTTTCGGAACTTTCCGTATCGAAAATTTCCTCATGCTCATTCGGATACCTATCATACTCAAGTCCAAAGAGAGCATGGAGGCCAGGAACAAGCTCTTTAACGAGTTGTGCTCTATTGATAGCCATTAATTACTCTCCTTAAACTGCGAAGGTGTTAGTTGGGAATGTAAAGTACGCCCGAGCATAAGCACCGATGCTATTGCTAGGAGAATCTACAAAACCGACACATAAAGCAACACCACTAGAAGTAGTGGCTGTTACACCCTCTTTAGAACGACCGTTAGTAGAGCTACCAGCAGTAGTACTCAAAGTGTACTTATTGCCGATAAAACTTACCGCAGGAGTTCCTGCTGTGAACTGTGCTTCAAACACAATGCCAGGATCAGCATACACATATGCTTCCGCATCTGCGCTGCCAAGTGTAGCTGTGCTTGCAGTCCACGATTTAGAAAACGTAGGAGTCCCATCTGTAGCCGTGTAATACACACCGTAAAACACGCCAACAGGAGTTGAAGTTGCTCCCGCCTGATTAACATAGCCCGAAGAAAGTGTGACAACATCACCGCTATAAATAGCAGTTCCGTATGCACTTGCAATACGCATTTTCTTGGGTCTAACCGTGCCCCCGTACAGGGACTTTACAGGAGTGAACCCATTAGGTGCATCCGTATTAGCCATTATTAAACCCTCATATTAGAGTGATAAATTAATCAGAACCTGAGTTCCGACTGCCAAATTCAACCTTAGAGTTCCTTTGAATGTCTCTTTTACTTATAGGCATTCTAGGATCACTATCCCGCAAAAGATCATTGTCTACTCCCTGAAGTTGTTCCCGACTTCTTTGTGCAAAGTAATCGGTTCTTTCTTCTACGGTTTCTTCTGGAACTTTTGCAAGAACTAAGCCACCTACTCCAATTATACCCGCGTGCTTTCCATCGTCCACTGTAGGAGCATCAAAATCTGGATGATCTTCCGCTCTTACTGGTTCGAATCCTTCACGAATACGCTTAGACATATTCGCTTTGTCATCGTGTCCTCTGACTTCTGCACGTATCCACCTGTGTTTAAATCCTTCAGGTGCTTCTGGGGCGTCCAACATTGAAGGTGGTTGCCATTTCTTTTTGCGAGCTTTTTTTGCTCGGGTTTCAGCAGATCTGGAGGTTCGATCTGTCATTTGTCATCTCCTTTATACATATTTTGCGTACTCTTCAAGAGGCACCCCTACACGTTTAGCAATAGCTATCTGTGATGGAGTGAGTTTTACACTGCGTGAGCCTTTCTTAGCGGAACCAACACCACGGCTAGCTCCTGCTACAGGGGATTTCACGTTCTTCGTCTCATCGGCGAACTGTTGCGGAAAAAGTTCTCTCATTTCACTATCCACTCTTTGATAATAATGTTTAGTATTCGGAGGAACTCCTTCACCTAATAATTTCTGATGGATGCCCATTGCTGCATAGGTCATTCCTTCATTTTCTCCAAACCATGGGTTTTCTTCTGCCCATTCTTCAGCTCTTGGATCAACAGGTGCAGGCTGTAAGTTTTGCTGCTGAGGTTGTTGAACCGCCTGTTGAGGCTGTTGAGCTGCCGGTCTTTGTTGTCTTTGTTTCAGTCGTTGAGCATTTTGCTCTTCTAAGGAAGTTTTAGCAACTGCTTCTGTAGCTAATGCAATAGCCTCAGCATCACCCAACTCTTGAGCTTCTTTCAACGCTTTTCGTGCTTGCTCTTTTTGGCTCTCTACACGATTAGCGTATTCGTTAACTAAAGTAGAATCAGAAGACTGCAGTTTAGTTTGAAGCTGAGCATTTTGTTCAGCCATCTGTTTAGCAAGTTTTACTGCTTCTTCGCGCTGACGTTCAGCTTCACGCATACGATAAGTTAATTTATCAATACGTTTCTTTACGCCATCGCTATATTCATTAAGCTCGTCTTCATTAGACGTTTCCTCTTCAGCAGAAAAGTTTACGTCTTGCGCAGACTCTTGAATTACATCAGCCTCATGAATATCTACTTCTTCCTCAGGAAGTTCTAACTCAATTTCTTGTGATTCAGCCATTCTAAGTTCCTTATTGCAGAATATCTTCTGGATTATTAACAGTGGCTAAGATTTCATCATCGTTGAGGAGACGCATATCTCCACCTTCAATGTTAAATCTAGCTCCTGCGTAGCGACCAAAAATCACCCAATCACCCTCTTTACACCACGGGCCTTCTGGGAATTTTTCTTCGTCGGAATAAGCATCTGGGCCTAGTCTTACAACAAGCCCAACTATGGTAGCTATCCGCTCTTTATCAAGAGTTTGTTTAGCCAACATAATGCCGCCTTTCGTTTTCTCTGGAGGAGTAAACGGTAGAATTAAAACCCTGTATCCTGTTGGATTGGGTAATTTTTCTGTATGAGAATCTACGTTCTCGTGCGTTAGAGTAGGTTTCGGTTCTTCAGACGTATCAGACCCGAAATTTAAAACTCTATCCTCTACTTTTTTGCTAGTCGTCATCTATATCTTCCATATTTCCAAGCAGGGTTGTTATCTCTTGTTCAGCGAAATTTAACCCTGAAATTTCCCCAACTATTCGTTGGTACTGAACATAGTCGTTTGCACTCCCCGAAGCGAGTGATTGCGAAAGGTCGTATTGACGCTCTCGTAATTTGCGGAGCAAATGCTCCGAAGTCTTTATAAAATCCATCAGTTAACATAACTAATGAAATCTAAACCTTTAGTCGCCGCTCCTGTTCCTTTAGTCTTCACTTTTTTCCCAGGAATGTCGATAGTTTTTTGCTTGAGTTCAGTAGAAGTTGCAAACCCTTCTGAAGAAGCAGTCATAGGCTCTACCTTAACGCCTGCTGGTTGAGAACTAGGTGCAGGATACTCTCGGTTATATCGCTTCATTACTTCCTCCTCTTCATCTTAGGAGATTTTTTAGTTTTCTTTTTAGTTGGCCCACCTTTTTTCATCATCTTAGGCATTTTCTTTCTACCTTTCACTTTTGTCTCCTTCTGAATACAAATTATTAAAAGTCACTTTTGGATCCATGTAACTGTCATGAATTTCTGCACTGTGTAAATGCTGACTAGGATAAAAATCAGGTGCACCTGATCCTGTCTCCCAAAGTGCTGGGTTAGTCGCTCTTACACGATTATTAGGAAGTGCAACGATATTGCCTGTCCATTTACCAGCGTCTGTTAGCTCTAACACATGACTTTGTTTATGTTGTGCTGGGTCATCTGCTATATCATTTCCAGTGTAGTCAACAGTAAATAAGTAACGTCCCGTGTGGAACTCGTTATCTATTTTACAAAGCCAAGGGCTAGAGGAAACACGATCCATTTTGATTACTGCATGTTCATGAGAACTACAATCCCACGGCTGAGCTAAATGCGTAGGCATAGCTTCAGGCATCTCCTCTAAAACGGAGTCTGCAACAAGCGCAGTTATAGGCATCCTAGCCCACATCGCGCCACCGTGTATATTTTCTGCATCCTCTTCTGCATCAAGTTCAAATCCCGTAAAGACTACTTGAAAAGATAGACATCTGTCCGGAATGGTATTTACAGCAAAAACAACCGCGTGTAAATACTCTCCGTGATAGTCTATGTGATTGTGTGTAAATTCTTTTCGGATCCATGCGTTAAAATGAGGTATGTTGCTTAATAAATAAGCCACCTATTCCTGTTCTCTGGATTCGCGAACAACTTTCGCGATCTCAGTTAGGTTAGAGTCCATGTCTCGCTCATTCTGCATTTCAGCTTCTTGAAGTTCTGCAGCAACCTTAATATCCGTTTGCTGTTCTTGAGACTCAATCTTCTCTCTTTCAAGTTGCATCTTGCGTTCAGATTCTCTGTCGCGTTGATTAATTTTCTCAAACTCAAGTTCCATCTGTTCTTCAAACATCTGGCGTTGCGGATCTTGTTGTTGTGCCGCCATCGCTTGCGCTAGTGCTTGTTCTTGACCTGTTATTTGCTGCGTAGCTTGAGCAGCCGCTACCGCAATCTGACTTTCCATTTCAGGTGGAAGCTGCGGTATTTGACCATCTGGTCCAGGCTGTGGTAACTGAATACCTTGTTCAGCTAGTATCTGTTCCATCTGCACTCGATACTTCAATGCGATGTGTTCTTGAATATGCGCTTGTAACGCTGACATTGCTTGTGGGTTCTGCTGTATCTGTGGGCTTTGCATAAACGCCATATGCGCTTGGATGTGTGCATCATGATTCTGCTGAGGAAACGCTTTTAACGGAACATTCATTAATGCGTCCATGTTTTCCTGAACAGGATCTTTAGGCGTAGGGGCAAAGTCAGGAAGAAGCACGTCATCAATATCTTTGATATTTAACGCAAGATACATCTTACGGAAGGCTTCTTTCATATTGTGAATCTGAGGTGCACTTTGCGCCATCTGTAGTTGCGTCTGCGCTAAGATAATTCGTTGCGTAGTACTAAAGATGTTAGGGTCGCAGACAGGAACAATGTCTACACTGTTATTGAAGTCCTGAGCAAAAACAGTCTGTTGTGCCCCTTGTACTTGGTACGGATATTCAGGAGGTAGATACTCTCCGAATAATCGTTTTAGAATCTTAAACTCATTCTTCTGTGCATAATGTAGTCGTTTATGTATCGAAGAAATAACCTTCTGGCCTTTTTCTAAAAGGGCGACAGTAGTGCCTACAGGAGCTTGACTATTGCCTTCTCCAGTCTGCTGATCCATTACTGCCGCAAACCGTTGTCCAGATTCAACTAATAACCCCAGCAGCTGGGCTAAAGTTGCACTAGGTTCTTTATACGGCAACGGTAAGAAGGAATCGCGAATAGTACCTCCAGGAGCGTCAACGTCACGCCACTCTCCTGGTTGTAATGGGTCATCTGAACGCTGTATATTCAATCCGCGTGATTTGAAACCAGCCGGTAGATTAGCAAGTGTGCCTGCGTCAATCAGCTGTCTCAATATTGCTGTAGCAGACTTAGTTACTCCACCAATCATGTGAATCAGCCCGAACCCATAAAACCCTAATCCAGGAAGGAATTTATAATGCGTAAAGTATTCAATCTTTTTACGCATAGGATCAATCTCATCGTAGTTCTGTCTAATCGACAAAACNTCACTGTTNTCTTGGCAAATAGTTACAATATACGGTAACGCTAATCCAGTCGTTTCACCGTTCGCATCTGTGTGTTCGAATCCTTCTATATCTAGTTCTACATGACACTCTAACAAGGTGTATTCTTCAGAAGAACCTGTTCTAGAAATCCCATCTAGTTCATCAATCTTTTCTTGTATGACATTTTCGTCTGTAGTATATCCAGGAGGCGTCATGCCTACGTCGCGATAGAAACCACTAAGCTGTAACTTACGCATATCGTTCTCAGTCATTTTAATGACGTGCGTAATGCGAGGAGTGGTATGTAAATCCGTGGTTGTGTACGGAACGACTAAATCTTCAGCTTTAACAAAACGAGAAACTACTCGTCCCATCGAAGGATCGTAATAACACTTTTTAAATGCAGATCCTGCTAACGGAAGGAAGAACAACATTTGATCCATTTCAGGATCGTATTCTTCCATCTTATACATTAGCTGATAATTCATGAAATCTTTTACGCGGTTAGCCTGCATCAGTTTAGGGTCGTTAGATGCTCCCATAACCTTTGTATCTACAGGTCCATTAGCCGGTAAAAGTTCTTTGTATGCTTGTGCTTGGAAATGCGTGGTAGCTTCAGCTAGTAACGGGTGGTATACCCCGCTTGCACCTTCAAACGGCTCACTACGAGCTTCGCTATCAATTCCTAACAAGTCAAGACCGTTTCTAAAGGTCTCATACCAGTCTTGTCGTGAAGATAAGTCGTCTTCGTAAGAAGAAATAAGCTGTGAGGAGATTTGACCTAGAACACTATCCTCAAGATAGTCAGCCATGTTCTCACCGAAAGGCATTTCACCCTCAGCTTGCAGTGCTTCGGGGTAAAGAACATTATCATCCTCATCAAAAAGGATTTCTAGCTCTTCTTCGCCTTCAAGATCTTGTGGAACTTGGAATTCTGCCATAATTCGCCACCATACTCTTCTTTTTTAAGTCAGTAAATCAATAATATGCACGGACTTTTGGGTAATAATCTTCTTCGTCCTGATAATCAGTTTCTAAACGCAAAAATCCACCGTTTCTAAAGCGCATTAACGCTAAAGTTGTCGCATCTACGCAATCGTCGTTCTCTCCGTTAGGAAAATCAACAATTTCGTCCATTAATTCTTGTGCCCAAGACGTTTCAGGCAACCAAACTCGGCCCTCTTGGAAAATTGCACTTACCGTGTTAAGTCTTGCAATCTTATCTTGTCCTTTGCTAGGAGAAAACGTGTTAATCGGTATTCCTTGTCGCCGTAATTCCTGCGTTAGCGGGATACCAGACGCTTTTGTCTCAATTATTACAGAATCAGGCTCCCAATGTTCGTATAAACGCATCGCTTCACGCTTGAGTTCGGGAAAGTCTAGCCGTTCTTTAACACAATCTAGCAGAATCAGGTGTGCATCAGCTCCACTATACAACTCATCACCAATTTTTCCTTCTGGATGGAAAACTCCCCACGTTGTTATTGCAGTATAGTCGGCACGTTCAGACTTTAGAAACGCTGTATCGTAACTTTGTATCAAATATTCGCAAGATGGAGGGTTGTCTTCAGGCCAATGTTTGATCCATTCTTTCGGAATAATAGAAATACCTTCACCAGTTGGCCGCTGCATGTACTGAGCTGCCCATTTAGACGGAGGTATCGAAGATTTCGTTGCTTGAAGTTCATCTAGTTTCCAGAACTCTGGCCATAACGGTGTGCCTGATGGCAAAATTGCAGGGAATTCTATTAACTCCCACTCATCGCCCCCTTTCTCCTGCGTCATTCGTTTGATTAACTTACCCGTTAAGTCCTTTTTAGACCAACGAGTCATCACGATAACGATAGCCCCTCCTGGTTGTAGACGCTGACGCGGCCCAGTTTGATACCATTCGTACGCTTCGTCTAACGCTTTGTCAGAAAACGCGTCTTGTTCAGAGTGCGGATCGTCAATAATAAACAAATCCGCACCTCTCCCTGCGAGAGCACCCCCAATACCAGAGGCATAGTACTCTCCCCCCTGAGAAGTCAGCCATTTACCAGCACTTCGTGAGTCAGCCTTTAGCTGTGTACTGGGAAAAATCTCTGCATAATCATCGCTTTCAATTAAGTCACGCACACGTCTACCGAAATTTATTGCAAGGTCAGCGGTGTGTGTTGCTTCAATGATTTTTAACTTAGGACGTTTACCTAACAAGTAGGCAGGAAACAAATATGACGCAAATTCAGACTTAGTATGTCTGGGCGGCATATTAATAATTAGTCTTTTTGATTCACCGTTTGCAATCTTGTCGAAAGCCTCAGCCATTTTCTTATGGTGAGACCCCGCAATAAACTCAGGCCAGATATTTAATACAAAATCATAGAAGGTCGCTGCGGAAGAATCTCGTTTCTCGCGTAAATCTAACTCTTCAAGAAGAAGGGTAAACTCCTTAGCTTCTTGTTTTGACAGATGCGAAAGATCAACATTTCGCAACTGGTCTAGTGGGTCGCTCACCTCGGACCGAAGACTCTAGATTCAGCTTCCTCTTCAGCAGCTCTTCTTGCAGCTCTACGAGCCGCGATTCTTTCTTTCATTCCTCTACCCAGTTTTACAGGATTTATAGGAGCTAAGTCTAATGCTTCTACTAATTTTTCCAGACCTTCAGCTTCCTTTACATCTTTTAGAGCACGTGCTTGAGAAACCCCTGGAATCTGACTCACTAATAAATCTTTAATAACTTGATTCATTGGATCTTCTACTACGTCACCGTCAGCGAGCTTTTTTGGAGCTACCGACCCTCCGTAAGCCATGCCTCGAATCTGGTCTCGCGTTGCAGGAACCATAGACATTCCAGGATTAGCTGTCATCTGGTCAGCTAGTTGCATCCCAACATTCTGTATTTGAGGGTTTTCGTCCCTCAGCATGCCCATGACGTTACCTACGTCAAAATAATAAGTGTCTTCGGTAGATCCAACAGGACCGCCTCTTGCCATCATGCCTGTTGACAAAATACCTTGCAGTTCAGGATTAGACGCAAGAAGTGCGTCTAGTTCTTCTTGATTTTGTGCTGCTTGTAGCTGCTCTAAGTCTCCAGGAACAGGAACATCTTGTCCTTGTTGTTGCGCTTCATAGTCCATAGCTGCTAACGCCTCTTCTATTCCTGTCGGTTGAGTTCCTTGTATTTCTTCAGGGAGTACTTCTTGAACATTAGAAATATTAGGGGCAGCACCTTCAATTAGATCTCGAAGCTGTTGATCCTCTCTAGCCTTTTTCTGAGCTTTTCTACCTTGTTTAGCACTGTAAGCAGCTGTTGCTCCTCCAACTATTAAAGAAGCGATTAACGCTCCTATAAACGCTTCTCTTTTTCCAGTTTTTGGGTTTCTGGTTAACTTACCAGTAGGAGATAAACTTTCTAGTATTTTAACTTCTGTAGGGTTTACGTGAACTAATTCGGTATCTCCGAATCTTCCTTGTCGCTCAATAAGATCAGCTAGTCCTTTCATTTGTAAGACTTCCCGTAGTAACCTTGTTTGTAACTTAAAGCACCGCCATTAGCTTTCTTTGCAGTTTTCGCGGCTTGCCTAAAATTCTCAGCGGTCGGTGCACCTTTCTCACCTTTCCTTCGCATCCGCTCACCAGACCCTGCTGCTATACGCTTACGCTTCGCGTGTATATTTGCATATAATCCTGGACGACCACCCGTGGNCATCATATCGCCATCACGTCTGGCTTTACGCATTATTATTCTCTGGGCTTGTTGGGCCTTTTCTAACGCTTCATCTGAATCCATATATTCATCGCGCATTTCTTGTACTAGGTCATCGAACCCTTCGCGGCCTTCTCGGGGAAGACCTATCTGCTCATCAACTTCCCTAGACGCTTTCTGGAAATCCATAAACTCTTTATCGTCATATCGTTTAATCTTTGAGGGATCCAGCGAATCGCCTAACATGTCAAATAAACTTCCTAGACCCTTTCCTTTTCCTCCAGGACCACCAGCCATTCCAAGCATCAAAGCTAACTCAGGNCCAATAGACTCTTCCAANCCAGGAGTNTTACTTAATCGTACAGATAAACTNGACTCATCCAGCGGCCCAGACATATCTCGCATCTGTTCCATNGTCAGCGTATCTTTGTTCGTGTTTTGCAGTGCTCGCAATAACATAGGTAAGTTGTCCATGATCTCTGGACCAAGAAGCATTTCACCGCCNCCGCGTAACANGGACATCAAGCCGCCTCCGTCGTTAAGCCCCGCTTCTTCGTCGTAGATTGCTTGCATGTCTGCCATTACCATTTCACCTTATCGGCCCAATAAGCCGCTGACATTTTTCCTTTTGCGATGTTCTTTCCATGGCGAGCTTTGAAACTCTTACGCCGCGCCTTTTGTTTTGCTGACTCACCCTTCTTAGGCTTGCCCGCAGTTTTGACACCCTGTTGCCCGAAACGAATGAGTTTTAACTTGTGGCCTTCCTGCGCTAATACCATATGCGATTTCTTCGGATGGCTGGGTGTGCGCTTTGGTTTGTTTACACCCTTTAAATTATGCTTCTTAATTAAATTCGCTTTACGCGTTTCGTGTGCCATGTGCGAATCGTAACTGGAAAAATTTTACTACGCTAGTAGGTCAATATTCTGTCTGGTACTGGCAATCTGTACTTCTACCTTACCATTCTTGGCGATATATAACTTTGACTGCAGATTTTGTACCGCCTGCCGTCGTTCCTCGCGCTGAGTATTTTCCATCAACTTCTGATACCGCTCTTCGGCTACCTGCCTCCACGCTATTTGATTAGCTGGTGTAATTGCTCCTACATCCATTATTTAAAGATCAGTATAACCCCTCCAATTAATATAAATGCACAAAGTAACCCTATTGCTGTTACGCCCATAATCAACCATATCTGTCGAATCATTTTCTTTCGGGCAGCGGCCCTTGCCTTGATAGCTTCCATCTGTCGTTTGTGNTTCGCTTTCTGTCTTGCCTTAGCCTCGTCCCAGCGTTGCAACAATGCCGGATCGTGAATCACGAGCATATCGTGNAGTGACTTCTCCCACTGATCACGTCTGTGTTTTATTGATTCCAATTTCAGAAGCTCCTGTGAGCTGAGGTTGTTGATAACCGAATCTTTTTTGTCTCGCTCAAACGAATCCAGCGCATCACTGAACCCTTGCATTAACTCAACGGCTTTAGCTGCTCCGTCGCCAACTTCGTTCAGTTTGTTAATGGCAGTGGAGATCGTGGATAGAATTGCACCGGCGGCGGCGACTGATTCGATAATCATAGTGGGGCCAATCGTAACTCCCAGATAGCATACCACGCAACAGCCTAAAAAAATTTGGCGAAAATTTTCAAGGCCGGAGTCCCAATACACATTGCGAAAAATTTTTGAGTAGGGAACCTATAGCAAAAGTACAGCGGAAAAAGAGTCGGGAATAAGGTAGTGGTGGGTGGGCGGGAGCGGGAAAGTCAATAGGGGGTATACCCCTAATTTAGCGGGCCGCCCCAATATCATATTTAGCTAGGCTAGTCAAGCACTAATTTTAGACATAAAAAAGCCCGCGCTAGGCGGGCTTAGTTAGTTAGTTAAGGTAGGCTATTACTTAAATGAACCTATTTTGATTTGACCCTGTTTATGTTTCCAAGCCTTGTCACCTTTTATCTCTTGTTGATAGTGATTGATAACGGCGGCTAAACCTTGAACTGCAAACACTTCGGGATGGTGATCTTCGGCATAGTCGCATAGTTCTTGGATTGTGACATACCTATGAGAGTCACCAATCAAGTCATAATAAATATCTATTATGACGGCTACCTGATTAGCTACCTTAAAGCCCGTTGGCACTGAGTCAAACATAACTGAACCTGAAGCACCTACACCCTTACCAATAGCAGTAACCTTCGGACGTTCTAACATAGCTTGTTTTTTAGCGTCAACATTAGCAGCAGCTTCGCGGGCTGTAGGTTCTGATTTTGATTTTAATTGTGTACTCATTATGAGATTCCTTATTTAGTTAAACTAGGCGTTATTGCCTAGCTGGTAATTATAATGCCTATGACTACCTAATAAGTCAAGCAATAAAGTAAATAAATAAATAGCTAACTAGCTAACTAATCCCGTCCCGTCTAGTCGCTTGTTAATCGCTCCCCGTCGGTGTCCTTGTTAGCGGTCGGCGTCCGTCCGTCCGTCCGTCCGTCGCTGGCCGTGGCGTCAAGTGTGGTGGGTGGGTGGGTCGCGGTCGCGCGATCCGTCAATCAATCTAAGTCGATCGATCGATCCCGAGTCCGATCGTCGATCCGTCTGTCAGTAATAAGGGTGGGTGGGAGGGTGGCGGCGGGTCTATNGCTCNACCATTATAGTCGATCGATCCGTCGATCCGTCGATCGATGCATCACTCGAACCGAGTCGGTTCGTGATCTCTCCCTCGATGGTTTGGGGAACTCGTTTCGTGATGAGCTGCGTCAGTCGATCCAGGATCTGGTCCTTGCTCAGTGCGTCGATCTGTGCGGTCAAGACCTCGCGTCGATCGATGTAAAGCCCCCCGACCTTCCCTCGGTGGATCTCGGCTGTGATAGCCGCGTTGATTTGGCCCTGCCCCCTCGCCTCCTCCCTCAAATCATGAAGAGCGGAAAGATGACCTTCCATAGAAACTCTATCTCTTTCTGCCTCTTTCATTTCCTGCTCTATCAGGTAATTTCGGAGAAGTGGGTTGTGATTGAGTAATACGCTGCCCTGTCTCTTAGCGGCGTTGCGGTTCTTCGTGTAGCCCGCTTTCACCGCTGCTTCTGTAGCGTTTTGGCCTTTCAGATACTCTCGTGCGAACTTCTTCTGCTTAGGATTCAGCGGTTGCCACTTCTTACCATCAGGGTCGACGTAACCGTTTCCGTCATCAGCAGGTGTCATGGGAGTGTACTGTAGGTGTTTCATCCAACGCTTCCGAGGTGTTTCGATGGGTGAACTATATATTAGAATGAAAATAAAATATAAAAAACGAAATGTTTTCCTCACGCCCTCTCTTACTTATTCTCTGTTTCATTTCTAATAACTCATAGATTTTCTATTACTTTTGACACTCACCAAGATCCACTGTTCTCGAGACTTCCAACGTGATTCTATTACTTCTATTACTCTATTAGTCAATTCTGTTGAAAAAATAAAAAAAGTTTTTATTTCTAAATAGAACAATAACCGTAATAAATCGGCCATTTCCAATAGCACTTTAGTCCTTTACTATGCGCGTTTTGGTACTTTATACTATAAGCTAGCCCCGCTTTTACACGGGCGGGATTTTAGAAAGATAGAAAGGAAAAGATATGTGCGATAACAGAATAGAGGTTTCAGTGCCAAAAGGCTACGACTACAGAATCGTGGAGTACCGTTGCGGATCAACAGGAATATACGGTCAGATGATCCTGTGTGAGAAATGCGAATCACAGCGAGAGCATCGCGAGTCATTAGCCGAAGCAGATAATGCGTGGTTACGATCTGCAGGATGGGGAGAAATATAGTGAGTAAGAAAAGACAAAAGCGAAACGAAAACGCCTTCCGAAAAACGGTTGGTATGGAACTTCTAAGAAAGCGACGCGCAGCCAAGAGACGTGCTGCGCTAGAAGCTGAGAAGGAGGCACTTCATGCCAATTCTTAAAGTACGAGACGTGAAAAAAGGCGAGTTGATACAACTCAAACCAGATGCCAAAAAGTTGTACGTTAAAGGCGATTACGATAGGACGTTCAAGAAATATCGTATTGACGATTGGGACGACATTAGTCGTGATAGGCTGGTAGACGGAAGTAGACTAGTTTACGTTTAACGAACCACGGTTCTAGATTAGCCCGCCACTGAGCGGGCTTTTTTATGCATTGTTCCTATCGCGCTATAACCTGCGTGCCGATTGCATTCAGCACTCCGTTGCCGTAGTACCAATACTGTTCGTATGTGTCGATATCTTCTACAATAATCTCAGAACCTTTCCACTGTAATAGTATCGTGTCATCCGACAGAGTCTCTTCTAAGATGTTGTAATCCTGAATTCCGAGATGAGAATCGATCACTTTATCTCGCAACTTTTCGTAAAGAGCTTCTACCTCTCTAAAATCTGTCAGTGTTCCTCTAAACAATTTGTAGGCAGGTTCTTCTTCATCCCGTCGAAGATACCAATCGTATATTTTATTCTTCATCAAACTCTCCCCAATCCTTACGGTCGGTCGTTTCGTTGTAACCGAGATAGTATTCAGCTCTCTGTTCGTCGCTCATATCTTCCTTTTCGACTCGATCCGACGCATAACTATCGCCTTTGTAATAATGAGGGTCGGGGGGCCGATGGTAATACGCATCGGCTGATCCTCGATCGTGGGGGGATCCGTGTCTTTTATTCACTAAACTTCTCCTCCAAATCCTTGACCAACCCTCGAGGTAAGTAGTCGTGCGGGTTATCGTAACCTTTATCAACGTCTTTGGTGAAGATCGACTCGCCTCTTAGTTTAATGTCGAAGATCATATAATTATGAATCCCCCAATGGTCGCACTCGACCTCGTACCCTTTATCCTGAATAAAATCGGCTACGATATCGGTTCCGTTCCAACCGTCACCGTCCCCGAATCCGAACTTGTCGAACGCTTCTTCCCATTCCCATTCGATTTCTTCTCTAGGCATATTCTTTCCTTTCTTCTTTCTAAAAATCCCGCCTACGGGCGCGGGGGCTACGTTTAGGTTAACCCGCGACTACCCGATAGTAAAGCACTAAACGACGAGGTGTCATTCCTTCGGTGTTAATACTAGTCGCTCCCTGTCGAATCCTGGTCGTCTACTAGACAATCCGAATAGCTTTTTCTTCTCGCTCAGTGGTCTATCTGCACTGGCTCCTGCAGGAACTTTTTCAATCGATCCTCCTTTCTTGAGGAACTCTTCGACTTGTTTATTTATCTCCTCGCTATCCATTTTTACCTCTTTAGTTATCGAGTAGAACTGGTTTCTAGTGTAGTAGTCGGAGCGATTCACGTCAAATTCAAGAGTAGCAAACGCACCGTAAGACTACTCCCCGATGCAGACGCACTTCATCGCTCCTTTTTCTCCTTGACCAACATACTGCGAAGGTCAGGCGGCGAGAACGGCTATGAATAAACCGCAGGAATCTCCAACAGACGCTACTACTCGCCAGCTTCAATGATGCATCGATCCTTCTTTATGCCCTTAGTCTCGCTGGTATCACCACCGAGTAATTGCAATCGTCACAACACTGTCCTTCTGCCACGGGTCTAGCATTATGCCCGTGAGTCCAGAAAATGTCACCTTCCGGAGTACGTTGGGGTTCGATAGCTTCTTTACAGATTACACAGTTTTCCAGTTTTACTGGTTTCAGGAATCTTCCGTTAGGGTCTTCTTCCATNTTCATNTTCCTATAAATTTAATGT
>FUFK010039032.1_pt1 | contig 19895 bp, 21 predicted proteins | sample 1021851 | NCBI WGS metagenome assembly FUFK01 (sample SAMEA51879418, study PRJEB19060) | metagenome
ATACCGCTGTTAACTCTGCGAATATATCCAGCTTTTAAAAGTAATTGATGTGAAATAATCTCAGCTTCAGAAGGTGTGTCACGAAGTGTCCCCAGAGGAAATGAGGTTGTCACGCGCATACAAAAAAATAATTTATGATAATTAATTTTATCAATTAAGATGAAAAAAGAATCTAAAGTGTCTTGAGTCCCTCAACGCGGATAGTCTAAAAATATTCTTTCTGCTAACTTCTTCAGTAATGAAGTTCAAACTCTTTTAAAAGTTCATTAACTACTAAAAATTTCTTATGTTTATGGAAAATATAGATTCCAATATTTCTAGCGAAGAGGAATTAGTANNTATTGATGAAGTTCAAAAATTCCTAAANAGATCAAGAGCTTCTGTCTATAGGTATACAAATACAGATTTAAGAAATNTAAACCCTAGNTTNAATCCAAGAAAATTAAATCCCGAATTTNGNACTGATCAAAAAGATCCNTTNAAATTNCATCCTAATGAAGTAGCAAGATTTGCAAAAGANATTTTAAGAATNAANGAAGTTACTGTAGAGGTCTTTAATACACCTTCNTCCGCTGCTCAAAATATACTGGNNCAAATATTAGACGAACTAAAATCTATTAGGTCTTTGCTAGAAAAAGAGTAATTAAAAAGTCAACTATCAATGTTTTGATTTATTGACATTTTGAATGTAGGATAATGATGTTTAATTATCTCCTTAATNTTTACCAATTAAGAGTTCTTGAGTTACACGAAATCAAAGCAGTTTATTCAAAGTAAATNAAGCGAAGAATCTTCTCNTGATTCTGCTNGAAGTGATTTTNAAAGAGATGATGATGACCCNTTAAGTATAAGGAGTNTATCANTAACATCTNTAGGTATTATTTTTGCCTTTTTGACAATTTTNTTACCTTCAATAAGCATTTTNATTGGNAGACCNTTATCTCAAGGAAACGAGATAATNCATAATCANGATTTTAAAAAAGATGGACCTTAGTTCAATACCTCCATCTCCAATGAAGGGAATNGTAAATATNGTTGTNGAAATACCTGCAGGNAGNAGGAATAAATATGAATATTGCTCTGATGCNGGAATAATGGCNTTAGACAGAGTATTGCATTCTTCAGTGAGGTACCCTTTTGATTATGGTTTTATNCCNAATACCCTCGCTGATGATGGAGCTCCACTTGATGCAATGGTGATAATGGATGAACCTACTTTTGCTGGTTGTCTGATAAAAGCAAGACCTATCGGAGTTTTGGATATGCATGATTGTGGCGCGTACGATGGAAAGCTTTTATGTGTCCCTATGGCTAATCCTAGACAGGCTAATATAGTAAGTATTAATCAAATTGCTCCTAATCAGCTTGAGGATGTTGCAGAATTTTTTAGGACAAGTAAAGGACTTGATGGAAGAACAGTTCAAATTGATGGTTGGAGGGATTTTGATGCGGTTGAAAATTTATTGAAAAGTTGTATCCCCCTAAAAAAGAAAAACTTTAAAGTANTTAAGAAATCAAANATTAGTAAATTAAATTGAANAAAATAATTTTTTATAGTTATTTAANATGCTCTACNTGCNGAAAAGCTGCAAAGTGGCTTNAAAGCAAAGATTTNNAATTCCAATTAATTGATATTNNAAAAGAACCACCNCTNNTTAATTATTTAAATNTAGCNTTANAACAATACTCTGANGANAAGAAAAGGATTTTCAATACAAGAGGTAAAGCNTTTAAAACNCTTAATNTTGATATNNATGGTTTATCAAGNGAAGNAATTATTCAACTTCTTTTAAGTGATGGNAAATTAATAAAAAGACCNTTTTTGNTTTANGAAGNANAAAAAGTAATATTNGGNTTNAACGAAATTGAATATGCCGAACAATTTATCTAAATTATNTAAGNTTAAAATAATCAANNNNTNNNTAANTTTATGCCTNCTTNNNTAAANAGTTTNTTAAANGANTGGGGNCTANTNATNNNATTAACTTTTTTTGTTTCTTCTTGTAGATCATTTTTNGCAGAACCNCGTTANATNCCNTCNGGTTCNATGCTCCCAGAATTACAAATAAACGATAGGTTAATTATTGAAAAANTTTCTCTNAGNAACTCTTTNCCAAAAAGAGGAGATATTGTTGTTTTTAANTCNCCTTACNCNTTTGANGAAAAANTAATNNCATCNAGATCTAAGCCNTTNCCAAAAAAAAGANATTGTTTTTTTATGAGTTTNCCTCCAATNTCNTTTATTCCTGGNTTGAGGGATCAAGCTTGNGATGCTTATATNAAAAGAGTGGTNGCACTNCCNGGNGAAATTGTNAGNGTAAANANNAANGGTGAANTNATAATNAATAATAAATTAATTNCTGAACCTTATNTNTCNTATAANTGCTCNTTANCNNTTTTTAATAACAATTGTGGTNNNTTTGAAAATATNAAAGTTCCAGAAGATCATTTTTTAGTTTTAGGCGATAATAGGTCAAATAGNTGGGATGGNAGATATTGGCCTGGAAGTAAATTTCTTCACAAAAANGAGATNATTGGNAAAGCATATTTNAGNTTTTGGCCTCTTAGTNAANTNGGCTTTTTTCAATAAANNNAGNNTNTNTTNTNACTCNGACTTNANCAAAAATATNANTTTAAAAAGNNTTTTAANTTANAGTGCNCCTGAAGCAGTTGNATCAATTATTCCNCCNAGNTGNGTNGTGATGTTAAGAGCACTAATCACNGGGGGTTTACTGGGATCATTGAAGAGGTCAATTACAGTTATGCCTCCATTACCTTGTTTTATCATCCATATGTTGGAATAATTTAAGCCTAGGATATTGCAAATAAGAGTTTTATTTACTGCATCATGAGCAACTAGAAGTGTTAAATCGTTATCTTTTTGAGATAAACAAATATTATTAAAAGCTTCTATGGATCTTTCTGATACGTCTTTTATAGATTCCCCTTCGGGCATTATTACTTCTTCAGGTTTATCATGCCAATTTTTTAGTAAAGCAGGCCACTCTTCTCTAATTTCTGCTTCCAATTTACCCTCCCATAATCCGTGACTGATTTCTACGAGTGAATCTATTTTCTCAATTTTTAAATCTTTGTTATTTTGAAGGATTATTTGTGCAGTCTCATAAGGCCTATGCATTGAACTTGAAAATGCCTTATTGAAAGAAATATTTCTCAAATATTCAAAAGTCTTTCTAGCTTGATCTTTTCCGTTTTCATTTAAAGGGATATCAATTTGGCCTTGAAATCTACCTTCTTTGTTCCAGTTAGTTTCACCATGCCTTATAAGAAATATTCTGGAATCTCCAATTTTATTTGGAATATTTTTATTAAGATGGGAAGTTTGATTTAAGCATTCAATCTGTGTCTTAAAAGAGTTATAAATTTTTGTAATATTGAGAATTGAGAAAGAAGCATTTTCTAACCTTATTTTTCTAAAACCTTGAGGAGGTTTTCCTATTAATAAGAGGATTAAACATCTAAGAATCGCATTATGTCCAACGACTAAAATATTAATATCGTCTTTATCTAAATAATTTTTCAAAATATCTTCTATAAAATTAGTTGCTTGATCAAATAACTCTTGAATTGGTTTATAAGTTTTACCATCACCTTTTTTTAAAATTAGATTTTCTGGATCATTTTTCCATATAGGGTAAATTTCTGGAAATTTGTTTTTTATTTGATCAATTTTTAGACCAGACCATTCACTAAGGTCTACCTCTAACAAATTGTTATCAAATATAATATCTTGTTCTTCATGGAAGCTTTTTTTAATTGTTTTTGCAGTCTCAGCGGCTCTCACGAGAGGAGATGAATAGATCTTATTAAAATTTATTTTCGATAATGCTTTTCCTGCTTTGAGGGCTTGTTTGTACCCTTCTTCAGTTAATAATGAATCATCTGTTCTACCTTGAATCAATCCTTTTGCATTGAAACTGCTTAGTCCATGCCTAACTAAAACTAATCTTATAGTCATTATATTAATTTGAAAATGATGATTATTTAATCATCTCATGGCGTGATAAAAATAGGTATATAAATATTAGAAATTTCAATGATGTCTAACTATATTTTTTAGCTTTATAATAAATTATGATCTTTAAAAATATTTCTAAGACAAAAATTTCCTTAGCTTTAATTTCCTTAGTCATAACTTTTTTTGTATGGCAACAAGGCTTAAGAGATAGTTTGAGTAGACCATCTGTTTCATTCGATATAAGTCAAACAGAACAGGAAATTGCTGAATTAGCAAGCCCATCAATACCAATAAAACTTAAAAAATTTCTTATCACAAATGATCCAGTTGATGAAATAAATAATTTACTATCACAGGTATCATTTAATGAACTAACAGAAAGAAATAAATTAATTCGAATTATTTCTTCAGAATCAAATGCATTTAAAATTGATAAAAATATATCAAAAGAGTTTAAAAATAAAAACTATAACTTACTAATAAAAGAGATAGAAAAAAAATCTAATAATAATTTGTATAAACCTAATTCTGATAAGTTTGATTTATTTAAAGATGATAGATTCTTATATCATCTTTTAAGTAAGGAACTTGATTTTGATGATAGTTCATTAATTACAAAATCATTTTCAAGCAAAATGTTTTTAAAAATATTAGCTATAAGATTTATACCACTAGTAACAATTTTGATTGGCTCAATTCTGGCTCTAAAAACATTATGGAAAGTAATATATTTAAAAAAGTTTGGTTGGAAAGAAATTGAACCCCTAGAGTTGGAATTAATAGATATGGTTTTATTGATTGCAGGAGGATTTGTTGTCCTAGGAGAGGTTGTTTCTCCCTTATTTTCAATTACTTTAGTTGAACTTTTCTCTAAAAATATTTCAAATGAGCTGTCTCAATCTCTAAAAATATTTTTTGGATATCTCTTTATGGCTATTCCACCATTATTGATAGTTTATTATCAAGTTAAATCCGTAAAGGGTGAATTTATTTTAAAAAAAGATTATTTTCAGTTCAAGTTCGCGTCCATAAAACATGCAATTATTTATGGAATTAAAGGCTGGTTAACTATTGTTCCTTTTGTTTTATTGATATCTGTAATTATGAATAGTCTGATTGATAATCAGAATGGAAGTAACCCTTTATTAGAAATTGTTCTTAATAACAAGAATTACTTTTCATTTATTATTTTATTTGCAACAACAACCCTCTTAGCTCCTTTCTTTGAAGAGATCATATTTCGCGGTATTTTATTACCAACTCTCTCAAGAGATTTTGGAGTGATTTGGGGCATTATAGTTTCAGCTTTTATTTTTGCTTTGGCTCATTTAAGTATTGGGGAAATGCCTCCATTATTTGTTCTAGGAATAGGACTTGGGATTACAAGAATCGTTTCAGGTAGCTTGCTTTCTTCCGTAATTATGCATTCTTTATGGAATGGATTAACCTTCTTAAATTTGTTCTTATTAAGAACATAAAGAATTTAATTTTATTACTTGCATATCAAACTAAAAGATGTTTATTTAACTAATAATGCTTCTTTTAATTAAATTAAATTTTAGATGAGACTTTATGGCAAAAAATCTTATTTAAAAAAAAAACTTTCATATGGAAGTCAAAAAAATTCTGAAAAAAATATTTCTAAATTAAATATCAAATTAATACATCAAATATTCGACACTATTAATATCTCCTTTATAGTTTTAATCTTTACATTATTTTTTTTATCTTTGGATAGCCAAAGGAAATGGTCAAATACATATAAAACTTTATCTAAAACAAGGGCAATGAATAATAATCTAATTGACTATATTTCTCAAACAGAAGAGTTTTATATTAGCGAACTTGAATCTCTTAATACTTATAAAAAAACTAAACCCAAAGATTTAATTTATCTCGATAAAGTTGCAGAAAAAAAAGAGAGTTTTTTCGGGAAAAATCTCATAATCTTCTTTGAAGGCTTCAGAGACAGCAAATATCAAGTGGGATATTGATGAAAAAATATAAAAAAAATATTCATATTTTACCCCTTGATCAAAGAAGATTTAAATTGCTCTATATTTTTAGCCTGCTAATAATACTGAGTTTGTTTGGTAGGTTAGTTAATTTGCAAGTCTTTAACGCTTCTGATTTGCAAAGGAAAGCTAGATTAGTTCAGTCTTCTAAAACTAACTCTTTAAAAAAAAGGAGACCAATTGTTGATAGAAATAATAGACTAATTGCTTACGACAAACCGCTATATAGATTATGGGCCCATCCAAAATATTTTAATTTTCCTGGTGATTCAATTAACAGAGTTCGCAGTATTGAAGAAGTTACACAAAAATTGTCACCAATCTTGGATATTAATAATGAAATACTCTTGAGGAAATTTAATAATAAAATGAGTGGTATCAAGCTTTTGGATAAAATTTCAGAAGAAAAGGCAGAAAAGATTAAGAAACTTCAAATAAGCGGACTTGATTTGTTTAAATATTCGCAGAGATATTATCCACAAGGAGAGCTTTACTCTAATCTTGTCGGGTTTGTTAATGATGAGAATATACCTTCAGCAGGTTTAGAGCTACATTTAGATAAGCAAATTAAAGTTTTTAATAAAAGTAATTTTTTAAAAAGAGGGGGCGACGGAACTCCTCTCCCGGATAATTCAGCCCCAGGTGATTTTATTTCTGATTACAAAAGTTTAGGCCTAACTATAGATTCAAAATTACAGAAAGCGTCATTCAATGCATTATTAAAGCAAGTAAGCAAATGGAGAGCAAAGAAGGGATTTGCCATAGTTATGGATGTTAACAATGGCAGGATTCTCTCCTTGGTTACAGTTCCTACATATGATCCAAATAAATTTTGGCAGTATGATTCTGAACTTTTTAGGGGTTGGTATTCTCAAGATTTATTTGAGCCTGGTTCCACTTTTAAACCTATTAATCTTGCCTTAGCTTTAGAAGAAAAAGTAATCCAGAAAGATGGAGTAGTTGAAGATATTGGAAAGATTAATGTTGGAGGATGGACACTTTCTAATTGGAATAAAAAAGGTAATGGATACATTGATTATCCAAAAGTTTTGCAGGTTTCAAGTAATGTTGGGATGGTAAAAATAATGCAAAATTTAGACCCCACAATTTATTGGGATTGGCTAATAAATTTAGGTATAAATAAAAATTTAGAGACTGACTTATTTGAATCAACTGCTGGCCAACTAAAAAGAAAAGATTTATTTGTAAATCAATCCATTGAGCCTGCTGTAACTTCTTTTGGTAAAGGTTTCTCGATCTCACCACTTAAATTGGTTCAGCTTCATGCGGCCCTAGCAAATGGGGGTTTTGAAGTGACTCCACATGTAACCTCAACTTTTAAAGAAAGATTTAATGAAAATCCAAAAAAACAATTTTTTTCAAACGAGGTTTCTAAAACTGTTCTTGAATGGATGGAGAGCGTAGTTGATAAAGGTAGTGGATCTGGAGTAAAAATTGAAGGTTACAGAATAGCTGGTAAAACAGGGACGTCTCAAAAAGCTTTAAATGGTTTGTATTCAAGCAAAAAAGTTTGTAGCTTTGTAGCTACCTTACCAGTTAATGATCCAAAATATGCTGTCCTCGTAGTAGTTGATGAGCCATCTAAATCATATGCATACGGTTCAACTGTTGCAGTGCCAGTCGCGAAAGAAATTATCGAGAGTTTGATAGTAATTGAAAAAATACCTCCTAATATTAAGGATCACGGAATGATTGTTAAAAAACCCTAAAATTTTCCAGTTTTATAAATATTTAGTTCATTATCTGATGATTTCATAAGGAATAAAAGCTAGTTTATAGATATATATTGATTAACTAGATATGAAATCAATTTTAGAACAATTATCNTCAATGACTGTTGTTGTTGCTGATACTGGAGATTTAGATTCGATAAAAAAATTTCAACCAAGGGACGCCACCACTAATCCATCGCTAATACTTGCTGCTGCTAAGAATCCTGATTATGTGAAATTAATTGATAAAGCTCTAGAAAGTTCAGAAAATGCATTGCCCCAAGGATTCTCTGAAATTGAATTAATTAAAGAAACTGTTGACCAAGTTTCAGTATTTTTTGGAAAAGAAATATTGAAAATTATTTCAGGGCGCGTATCTACAGAAGTCGATGCAAGACTTAGCTTTGATACCGAAGCTACGGTAGAAAAAGCGAGAAAATTGATCAATCTTTACAAAAATTTTGGAATTGAAAAGGAAAGAATTTTGATTAAGATTGCCGCAACTTGGGAAGGAATTAAGGCAGCTGAAATTTTGGAAAAAGAGGGTATTAAATGCAACTTAACTTTACTTTTTAACTTCTGCCAAGCGGTAACTTGTGCAAAAGCAAAGATTACTCTAATATCTCCGTTCGTTGGCCGAATATTGGATTGGCATAAGGCAAAAACTGGGCAAACTAGTTTTATAGGAGCTGAAGACCCTGGTGTTATCTCGGTTACACAAATTTATAATTACTTTAAAGAAAAAGGATTCAAGACAGAAGTAATGGGGGCGAGTTTCAGGAATCTTGATGAAATAAAAGAATTAGCAGGTTGCGATCTTTTAACAATTGCACCAAAATTCCTTGAGGAACTTAAAAAAGAAAAAGGAGATTTAATTAGAAAATTAGATGCAACTAATCTAAGAAATAATTCTGTTGACTACAAATTTGATGAAAAAGATTTCAGATTGAATATGTTGGATGACCAAATGGCCAGCGAGAAGCTTAGTGAAGGCATCACAGGATTTAGTAAGGCTATTGAAGAATTAGAACAATTGTTACTAAAGAGATTTTCAGATATAAAAAATCAGAAATTAATTTCAGCAAATTAAATCTAAGCTTTAATTAAAAAACAAAAATTAAATTAGCTCTTTATTAAAAGTCTTTTGATAACTCTTTTTGCGATGTCTTCATAACCCATTTCACCGGATAATATTTGAGCAATTCGTTTAGGAGCTGTTTTTCTTTTAACACCTAATTGATATCCAGTTCTGGGAAATCTATAAAAGACTTGCGCGATTCTCCTCCCCCAAGCCATAGATTTACCCCAATTGTTGTTTATATTTTTCGTATAAAGATTCAAATTGTCTATTTTCCCTGATAGGCATTGATCTATGGATTCTGCAGCATAAAAACTGCTAATTAAAGACGGTCTAATTCCTTCAGCTAAAAATGGATCGCATAGAGAGGCTGCATCCCCTACTGCTAAAACTTTATCTCCATTAATTGGGTGGAGGCCATTCCATATTCTCAATTTTTTATTAATTGTTTTATGGGGAAATGCATCAAATCCGAAACTTCTTATAACTTGATTATTTACTGCCTGATTTTCTAGAGGACTATTATTTATAAATGTACCTAGACCAATATTTAAGCTTTCTTTTAGTGGGAATGCCCAAGCAAATCCATATTTTATGAATCCAAACTCAAATCTAACTGCATCTTTAGGAATTTGACCTAAACCTTTCAATCTTAATGAGATTGTGTTTGCAAATTTAGGTTTTCTCGGCCCCAATTTGAAATATCCTGCCCATTTGGACTGGGATCCGTCTGCAATAACAAGAAATTCAGATTTATATTTTTTATTATTATTACAAATAATTTCCCAATTATCATTTTTTTTGGAAATTTTTTCGACTAAAACTGGTCTTAATATTTGAACTCCATTTCTCAAGGATTCATCAGTTAATAATTGATCAAATTTCTCTCTTTTAATAATCCAAAAAGGGGATTCACCAGTCAGATCGGCAATCACATTATCTGACGCCTTCCATCTAAATTCAACATTCTTGATTTTTGATTCTATTGCATCTTTTATTTCTAAAGGGAGGAATTTCTTCATTGAGGATGCCATCCCACCAGCACATGGTTTAAAATCTTGGTTTTTTTCTTTTTCAATAATTAAAACTGAATATCCTTTTTTTGCTAAGTTGAGAGCAGTGGAAGATCCCGACAAACCTCCACCAATTACTATGACGTCAAAACATTTCAAACTTTTAGAATTTCCTTCTCTTTGTCAGATAATTTTGTTTCTATTAGAGCAATAAATTTATCAGTAATTTTTTGAATTTCAGATTGGTTATCTCTAGATTCATCAATTGAAATAAGGCCATCTTTTTCGTCTTTCTTTTCCTTATCAACAGCATCTCTTCTAATATTCCTCAAAGCTACTTTTCCTTCCTCTGCATATTTCGAGGCTAGTTTACAAAATTCCTTTCTTCTTTCCTCAGTTAATGGAGGAACATTTATTCTTATTACTTTTCCATCATTATTTGGAGTAATACCTAGATCGCTCATCGAGATAGATTTTTCTATAGCTTGTAAACATGAAATATCGAATGGCTGTATTGAAATAGTTTGTGAATCAACAGTACTAATTGACGCAAGTGATTTAATTGGTGTTTCAGTACCGTAGTACTCGACACTGATTCTGTCTAGCAATGAGGCATTTGCTCTACCAGTTCTTATAGTATTAAAGTTTCTTTGTGTGGCTTCAATACTTTTATTCATATTTTCTTGAATTTCTTTTTCTTTCATAATTAAAAAAAAATAAAATAAGCTTTAACTAATTAAAGATCCTATAGGCTCCCCTGCAACAGCTTTAGAGATGTTACCTTTTTTGAATATATCAAATACCATAATTGGGATATTATTATCTTTGCAAAGAGCAATTGCAGTACTGTCCATAACTGCAATTTCATCACTAAGAACTTGCTGATAACTAAGAGTGGAATATTTTTTTGCGTTTTCAAATTTGTTTGGATCACAATCATATACACCATCAACTTTAGTAGCCTTCATAACAACCTCAGCGTTTATCTCTGCTGCCCTTAGTGCTGCAGTAGTGTCAGTTGTAAAAAATGGGTTTCCACACCCACCACCGAAGACTACAACTCTACCTTTTTCTAGATGCCTCATGGCTCTTCTTCTAATATAGGGCTCTGCAATTTCTTGCATTTCGATAGCAGTTTGAACTCTGGTTGCTACTCCTACTCTTTCAAGGCCGTCTTGAAGTGAAATCGCATTCATTACTGTTGCGAGCATCCCTACATAATCAGCAGTTGCTCTATCCATTCCATCAGCAGACCCTTTAAGCCCCCTAAAAATATTCCCACCACCAACAACTATTGCAAGTTGTATATTATTTTCGACTACTTTTGAAACGTCTTCAGCTATTGACTGAACTATAGCAGGATCAATACCATAAGGTTTTTCACCCATTAGTGCTTCACCACTAAGTTTTAAGAGAACTCTTTTGTAAGTCATTCAATAACCATACTTTTAAGACCTTAGCAAGTAAACGTACCTTATTTATTGTTTGTTCAGATATTACTTGCGTCTTTAAACATTTCTAAACCTGTTTGAACAACATGATAAAAATAATTTTCAACTAAAACTCAACACATTTTTGTGCTTTTATTCCTTGTTCTTTAAACGGATGTCTAATTAGTTTCATTTCTGTAACTAAATCAGCATAATTGATAATCGAATCGGATGCGCCCCTTCCGGTTAAAACGACATGGTTATTTCTATTATTTAAACTTTTTAAAAAAGTGATTATTTCCTCTGAGGTAAGATAGCCCAGTTTTGTAGCAATATTAATTTCATCAAGGATGATGAGTTTATAAGATTCATTCTTTATATATTTTTTAGATAATTGCCATGCTTCTTGAACTAATTTCTCATCCCTAATTCTATCTTGTGTTTCCCAAGTAAACCCCTCTCCTAATGAATGCCAAGATATACTTGAAGACAAATTTTTAAGTGCTTTTTCTTCTCCAGTGGTCCAGCCACCTTTAATAAATTGAATGATTGCTACTTTATAACCGTGCCCTATCGTCCTTAAAGCCATCCCTAAAGATGCAGTTGTTTTACCCTTACCATTCCCTGTGAATACAATCAATAATCCTTTTTTTGTTTTTCTAATTTGTAGTCTTTCAGCTTGAATATCTTTTCTTTGCTGCATTCTTTTTTTATATGAGATCTCATCGCTCTCTGGTGATATTTTTCCTCCCATCCCAAGTTCACTAGCTCGATCATCTAGATTAAGTTTTTTATCTGAAGATAAAGGTTTTTCTTGCATATAATTTGAATTTTATTTTTGATTATAAATCTTTAAATACTATTAGCCCTCTTAACTTTCAGAAGTGCATTATTAACTGCTTTTTGTTGATCTCGTTTCGTAATCCAATGGTGATAAGTTTGAGTATGTAAACTAACCGAATGTCCCATCATTCTCGCAGCCACAGTATCAGGCAAATCATAAAAAATTGTTCTTACTGCCCAAGCATGCCTGAGATCATAAGGTTTTATTTGTAGAGAATAACGATTAAATTGGTCAGTAATTTTTTTCCCAATATTCTGTAAGGTTGTTGTTTTTAGGTCTCTATTAATATTTGGTAGTAGGTCTGGATGCTCCCCAAGCTTTGATAATTCGAACTTTTCTACCCATTCAGGATGGAAAGGCCAAACTTGATGTTCCCCTGTTTTAGTAGTTGGTAAAACCCTAATGATTTTGTCACCAAAATTTTTGAGAGAACTTAAATCACAAAAAAATACTTCATGATTTCTTAATCCATATGTAGCCATCAGGGCAAAAACAAATTTCCAAGATTCGTTTGGTATTTTCTCCCAAAGTTCTTCAATTACCTCGTCTGAGGGGAGATCCCTAAAACTTGCTTTATTAAGACCATATCCTTTAGCATTTAATTTCCAATCATCTGGAAGTTTAATTTCCAAAAACTTAGCCAAAACACTAAGTGAAGTTGCGCATTGTTTTCTACTTCTACTTCCCTCCTTATAACTTTCAAGCGTTTTATGAAATATTTTTTCTAAATCTAAATTTTCATTATCATTATAAATATTAAGGATTCTTTTCAAATAGGGTTTGTAAGAACTTCTCCAAGTAGTTTTTCTTGTGCTGTTTAGATATTCACTTTTGCTTTCCTTAAAAAAAAATTCCTCAAATAGATTCAATTTATTTGAAAATTCAGAATCATATTTTATCCCCTTTTTATTAGATATGCTTATCCAATTAATCCAGTCAAATTGGTTTAATTCCAGTTGTAAATTAATTAATTGTAATTTTTTTTTAGCCTCCTCTAATCCAGAAATATCAGCCTTTATACCAAGAGATATTCTTTGAACTTTAAAGTTTTTTTTATCCTCTTTTGAAGGTAGTGAGCCTCTTATATTTAATTTCTCTCCCCTTTTTTCAATTCTAAGCTTGCTTCCTTGAGTAGCAAATTTATCGTTGACATTATTAATTTCCTGAATTACGTTCATTAACTTATATAATTGACCATATAATGACGTTTTTACTGTTGATTTTCAATCACCATAATCTTTAAATGTATAAAATAGGCGTCTTATTAATGAACTTAGGAGGGCCTGAACGCATTACCGATGTGGGTCCATTTTTGTATAACCTTTTTTCTGATCCAGAGATAATCAGAACCCCTTTTCCTGCTTTTCAAAAGCCTTTAGCTTGGTTAATTAGTACGCTTAGAAGTACTACTTCACAACAGGCTTATCTTTCAATAGGTGGAGGATCACCAATAAGAAGGATAACAGAACAACAAGCAAGAGAATTGCAATCTAAATTAAGGGATAAAGGGTTAAATGCAACAACATATATAGCAATGAGGTATTGGCATCCTTTTACTGAATCAGCAATTGCTGATATGAAAGCAGATGGTATAGATCAAATTGTTGTACTGCCTTTGTATCCACACTTTTCAATAAGTACTAGTGGTTCAAGCTTTCGAGAATTAAAAAAATTGCGAGATTCAGATAAAGACTTTAAAAAAATCCCTATGAGATGTGTAAGAAGTTGGTTCAGTCAATCAGGTTATTTAAAGTCAATGGTTGAATTGATTTCTGAACAAATTTCTCTTTGTGAATCGCCTCCTAATGCGCATATATTTTTCACTGCTCATGGAGTTCCTAAGAGTTACGTAGAGGAAGCTGGAGACCCTTATAAACAACAAATCGAAGATTGTTCCTTGTTAATAATAAATGAGCTGGAAAAATATTTGGGGCATAGTAACCCTCATACACTTTCATATCAAAGTAGAGTTGGCCCAGTTGAATGGTTGAAGCCTTATACAGAAGAAGTGTTAGCAGATCTTGGAAGATCAAATGTTAACGATTTGATTGTGGTTCCAATAAGTTTCGTTGGTGAGCATATTGAAACTTTGCAAGAAATTGATATTGAATATAAAGAAATAGCTGAAAAAGCAGGGATTAAAAACTTTCGAAGAGTAAAGGCTCTAAATACTCATCCTACTTTTATTGAGGGTCTCAGCGACCTTGTGATTTCTTGTTTAGAAGGGCCTTTAGTAAATATTGAGGAGGCTTCTCAATTACCTGAAAAAATTAAACTTTATCCCCAAGAGAAATGGCAATGGGGTTGGAATAATAGTTCAGAGGTTTGGAACGGAAGGGTTGCCATGATTGTTTTTTTGGTACTTTTTATTGAACTTATTTCAGGATCTGGACCATTGCATAGGCTAGGAATTTTATGAAGGTCAATTCATATTTTTTTTAGAAATTAAAATTTTTTAAAAATTTTTTGAATATTTTTCTGACATTACATTTCTAAATGAGGCAAAAGTTTTTAATTAAGTTTAATATTTATATTAAATATTGAATTTCTTTAGTGACTCTTACTTCGAGATCCTTATCAAAGGGTAGTTCAAAAAATGAAAATCCTATTTGGATAACAGGTGCTGAGGCACTAATGGATTCTCTTAAAATTCATGGGGTAAAGGTTATATTTGGATATCCTGGAGGAGCCATACTACCTATCTATGATGCTGTTCATAAAGCAGAACAAGATGGTTGGTTAAAGCATTACATGGTAAGACACGAACAAGGTGGTTCTCATGCTGCTGATGGGTATGCAAGATCTACTGGAGAAGTTGGAGTTTGCTTTGGAACTTCTGGCCCAGGTGCAACAAATTTAGTAACGGGTATTGCTACTGCTCAAATGGATTCAGTACCTCTTGTTGTTGTTACTGGTCAAGTCCCAAGACCTGCTATAGGGACAGATGCCTTTCAAGAAACTGATATTTTTGGAATAACTCTTCCAATAGTTAAACATTCATGGGTGATAAGAAATCCTTCAGATATCGCGAAAGTAGTTTCAGAAGCTTTTTTTATTGCATCTTCTGGAAGACCAGGTCCTGTTTTAATTGATATACCGAAGGATGTTGGCCAAGAATACTTTAATTACCAAAGAGTTTTGCCTGGTGAGATTATTCCTAAAGGATTTAAGAGAAATGGAGACATTAATGATTCAGATATAAAAAAAGCTATTAAATTAATAGAGGAGTCTGAAAGACCCCTTCTTTATGTTGGCGGTGGGGCAATATCTTCAGGGGCTCATGAAGAGATAAGAATTTTGGCAAGAAATTATCAAATACCGGTTACAACTACATTAATGGGGAAGGGTGCTTTTGATGAAAAAGATAATTTATCAGTTGGAATGTTAGGAATGCATGGAACTGCTTATGCAAATTTTGCGGTTACAGAATGTGATCTTTTAATTGCTATAGGAGCTAGATTTGATGATAGAGTAACGGGTAAACTAGACACTTTTGCTCCTGATGCCAAGGTTATTCATATAGATATTGATCCAGCAGAAGTTAATAAAAATAGGCGTGTAGATGTTGCAATTGTCTCTGACGTGTCAAAAGCTGTTCGCAAAATTAATCAAAAATCTACAAATAATGAATTTGCCTCTCAAACGAAAAACTGGTTAGAAAAAATTAATTTTTGGAAAAATAAACACCCTTTGTACGTCCCACCTAACGAAGGAGAAATTTATCCTCAGGAAGTTCTTTTGAAAGTTAGAGATCTTTCACCAGAAGCTTATGTAACAACAGATGTAGGTCAACATCAAATGTGGGCCGCTCAATACCTCAGGAATTCCCCCAGAAAATGGATAAGTAGTGCAGGCTTAGGAACTATGGGTTTTGGTTTGCCAGCGGCAATTGGAGTAAAGGCGGCCTTACCTAATTCAGAAGTAATTTGTATAGCAGGAGATGCGAGTGTCTTAATGAATATTCAAGAATTAGGAACTTTATCTCAATATGGTTTGAAGGTGAAATTGATCATAATTAATAATCGCTGGCAAGGGATGGTTAGACAATGGCAAGAAAGTTTCTATAACGAAAGGTATTCCTCCTCAGATATGAGTTGTGGAGAACCTGATTTTGTAAAACTTGCTGAGTCTTTCGGAGTTAAAGGGTACTTAATATCTGATAGAGAAAAACTATTGAACGAATTACAAAATGCACTTAATTATGATGGACCTGCCTTGATTAATATTCTTGTTAGAAGAGGTGAAAATTGCTATCCAATGGTACCTCCCGGGAAAAGTAATGCTCAAATGGTTGGATATGTTAATTGTAAAGACTAATTTTTTTTAACTCGTCAATTTAAAAAATTAACTTTAAGATAATTTTAAAAATAGTTATTTAATTGAAAAAATTATCAAAAATTTTAATTTTAGTATGCTTGATTTTTCTTAATCCTGTAATAGTTAACTCGGCTGAAATTCTTCAAATTAAAAGCTCAAATACTATTTTGGTGGGCGATCAAAATAGGAATTTAACTATTGGATTATTTTGTGTAGATGTAAATGAAAATGATGAGTTTGAAGCAATTAATTTACTAAAGAGTGAATTTCCAAGGGGAAGCAAAGTAAAAATAAAACCTTTTGGTTTTAAAGAGAATTTACTGCAAGCCAAAGTTTTTAATATTAAAGGTACTAAGGAGATGACCGAAATATTAGTTGCCAAAGACTTAGCCAGTGAAATTTGTCCGAGTTAACTATTTCTAAGAGCAAATAAAATTCCATTGCCTCAAGATTGTTTTGTTCCTTCTCCAGGAATTAAATTCATTTTTTAATTTGTATGTGCATAAATTTGAGACGTCTATATTTGTATTTGGGATGTTCTCACTTAAAAGTTGTCTATATGCAGATCTTTTAAGATCAAGTTGATTTAAGTTTTGCTTTTTCAAGTGATTTGAATCACAAAAAAAATGATCTTTTTCAGTTTTAGTCAAATTGATCGTTATGTTTTTGTTCTCGAACTTTCTGTAAAATTCTTTGAATGTAATTTTATCAACAAGATAATGTTCCTTCGATATCGATGGGCCTATTGCAACAAGTAAGTCATTTCTGGATGTCCCAAAATTATCGAAAAATTTCACCATATTGTGTATGATTTTTTTTTCTAAACCTTTTCTTCCACAATGTAAGGCTGCTACATTTCTTGTCCTTTTATCTGCAAAAAATATTGGCATGCAATCAGCTGTATAAACCCATAAGTTTTGATTGCATTTATTACCAAAAAGACCATCTGCATCAGTCTTACACCCTTCTTGCGAATGTGAACCAAAAACTATAACATTGCTGTGAATTTGATTAGAAACACAATTTATATAATTTTTATTAAAGTGATCTCCTAATAATTGAAGAATTTTATAAGAGCTAGTCTTAGAAAAGTATGCATGTTTGAAATTATATTGACTAAGAATAGGTGATGAATAATACTCGAATTTTTTGTTTTTAATAAAAATTTCAGCTTTTGTGAAATTGATTTCTTTGTAAGGAATAGTTCCTGCTCCTTAACTGAGTTTATGAAATTAATTCAATATCTCTCAAGATCCAGAATCCTGCAAATTTTTCAATGTATGGCGTTGACTGTATGGAAATAAATTGATAACCAAAAGAATTTTTTTTATTCTCTAAAAACTTTGTACTTAAAATGTTTGCATCTTTTTCTGGCAAATCTGTTACCAGCCACTTGTCATCTTCTGAAGCTTCAAGGATGAGTTGGTTCTTACTAATAGTTAACTTAATAGGTTCTAAACAACTGAACCATGCAGAAAGTGCTAAAGATCTATCTTTGCTAAAAAGTCTTAATCCTGGAACTAAATCACTATCATCTAAATCTTGCTGAATTGGGAAAATATCTCCAAATTCCATAGGCCAATTTTCCGCAGATTTTAATTCGCCAATTGATATTTCAGAAATAGTTAAAGCATCACCCCTTACTGCTTCTGGTAGAGGTTTAGGGGAATTTTCCATTTTGGAAGTAAAAGTAGGAGCTAATACCCCTCTTACATAACCTTTTTCCTTTGGATAAATCTCTTTTTCGAGGAATTCGATTCTATCGAATAAATTATAAGTTCTTCTACTGACAAGAGCTTCAATACTTGAAGCCTCCAATGATTTCTTTATTATAGATTTCATTGACGATCTCCAAAATCTAATTATTGATGGTTTTGCCCATCCTTCTTTTTTTGCATCATNAATTGCTTCATTTAGTGACTTTGTAAGCCACACTGAATTAACTTCATTGGCAGGGCATTTTTTATTCCAAAGAAAAACATCTTTTGTCTTATAACTTCTTGTAGAGCAAATAATTAACTCCCACCTTTTTTTTCCATTTGATTCAATGATTGGTCTTGAGTAAAAGTCTAATTCCCAATCTGAAATTTTTAATTCAAGCCTTGGTTCCGTTTTATTATTAATGTTCATTTGTCTTGTTCTTTTTTATCGAAAAGTGCTTTAGTTTTTAGTGCTCTCTCTGTGGCTTCTTGCATAACTTTTTGCTTATCAATAATTAATTCTCCCGCAGAGTTCTCTAAGAGTGCTGTATTAAGACCAATGCGCCCTTTCTCAAGGTCAATTTCAGATATTAAAGCTTTTATAACTTCCCCTTCTCTAAAAATTTCTCGTAAAGAACGAATAGAACCATTTGTTAGTGAGGATTGATGAAGAAGTCCACTGGCTCCACCTAAATCAATAAAGAATCCATATGGTTTTACTGCTAGAACTTCTCCTTCAATTAATTGCCCCAATTCTAGACTCGTAAGTTTAGAGACTAATGATGCCTTCTTTTCAGAGAGAACTAATTTTCTGGATTCTGGATTCACCTCAAGAAAGGCTACTTTTAGAGTTTTGCCAACAAAAGATTGATGATCTTGACCGTCTTCAAGTTGGGATCTTGGGATGAAGCCTCTCAATCCATCTACATCACATGTAAGCCCACCTCTGTTAAATCCATTTATTAAAACGTCAATTAATTCTCCATTTTTTGCATAACTTGATACTTTCTCCCAACTTTGTCTGAGAATTAATGCCCGAGCGCTTACTGTTACCATTCCATCAGCATTTTGTTCTTTGATAACCAAAACTTCTATTTCATGGCCTATTGAAAATTTTTCTTTAAAGTTAGTTATGACGCCTAACCCACTTTCTTTTTTTGGCATATAACCAGGTGCTTTCCCACCAATATCAACATATAGTCCATCACTTTCTATTGCTATAACCTTCCCTGAAATTGTTTCTCCCGTAGCCCCAATTGGCTCATTTGCATTTAAAGCCTCCAAAAAAGCACTTTCATCAAAATCGAATTCATCAACTGTTCTTTCTAATTGAAAATCTNTGTTTTGCTCAGAAAAATCAAGGGGTCTATTTAAGTCTTGTTGAGTTAAATCTTTTTGAGGAATGTCAAATTCCTTGGTCTTTGCATTACTGTCCTCAATTTCTTTTACCGAATTATCTTTAATGATTTGAGGTTTGATTGCAATATTTTCTTTTTTAATATCTTCTTGCGAATTGGTTTGCTCAATATCTATTTTTTGAGTATCTTTCTTGCTTATGTGAAGAACCTGAAGAGGTTTTTTATTGCCCTTTTGTTGGATATTATCTTGGGCATTTTTATTACTGACTCCCATCGTAGGTAAAATAAGGATAATTAATTATTAACATACTCTAAATGTTATTACTCTAATTTAAAATTAATGAACTTTAAACCAATACCTAATAAATTTGAATATTTAAATTGGCAAGAAATTGAGTGTGTTGCAAAAAACAAAAGATCAACAGTGA
>FUFK010042121.1_pt1 | contig 19885 bp, 12 predicted proteins | sample 1021851 | NCBI WGS metagenome assembly FUFK01 (sample SAMEA51879418, study PRJEB19060) | metagenome
TATGCTCTTTATAGGTTTTTACATTATGTACTGATCCATCTTTACAATACATTTTATGTGGTTTTACTTTTTGATCTGCCATAATTATTTCTTTTTAGATTTATTACCCCAGTTAGCGGCACCAACTTTTCTACATTTTGCGATAGCTCCGCTAGCGTATGCAGAAGGAAATACTTTGTACCTTGCCTTTACTTTTTTATAACATGCGTCTTTTGCCATAATTATCTTGTGTTTTTTCTTGTATTACTTCTTCTTGAAAGACGACCACCATTTGATATATTAATGTCGTCTTCTGGTTTTATACCTAACTCCCAAGTATTCCAACCTAATAATAGTGCAACTCTTTGCCAGGCTTCAGTGTCTTCTGCTACAGCGGCTCTTACACTTTGATATAATCTTATAACTCTATCTGCTGGAACGTTTGTGAATGCTGATATAGTTTGTGCCATAGCCATTTCATCAAATTCATCATATTCTAGTGAATATAAAGCAGATCTTACTTTTGTTACTTTTGAATCTAATGGTGGAGATATGTCTAATAGTTTCCATGCTGAATCTTGAAAATTTGGTTTAGGTTTTTTACTTCTTTTAGCAACATCTAATAAAAAGTTTTTACCAACCATTACAGCATTACCAACCATACCGGTACCTCTTAATATAGAATCTAACATACTATTTGCTGTAGTTTGATATTTTTCTTTTATTTTTTCTTCTTCTTCTTCATCATCATATCCTAATGCAAATAAAGCTTGTTGCATTGCGTTAAAGATAAAGTTTTGAACAGCTCCGTAGTATATTAATTTAGACATATTTGTTTTTGCATCACCTCTTTTATTAACTAAATCTTGTACAGCTCGTTTCATTAATCTAGTATACTGCATTGGTGTGTTAGCAAATGCTAATATGACTCTACCTTGTGGACCAGCTTGTTCCATAGATATTCTGTCAGGTCTAGATGATTGTTGTGCTTCTTCTGTTAATTCCATAAAATCTGAAAAAGCATCCTGTTCAGCTTGTTGTTGAGTTTTACCTTGTTTTAAATATGTATTAACTCTNTTTCTATACATTGCTGCACCACCGTTTGCAATAGCAAAACTATCTGCAGCTCTTGTTAATATAAAACCTTTATTTAATAAATAACTAATAACTCCTCTTACACCTTTCTTTTTTGCTTGTTCAGCAATTTCAGATTCTTGTACATTTAATTGTAATCCGCCTCTTCTAGCTTTCAAATAGTCAGAATTAAATATCATTGAAAAATCTGACCAAAATTGTTTTTGATTTGCAAAAGCTTGTGCTGCCTTTAANGGNTTATTNTCNTGCCAGTTCATATAGTTTACAGTTGATATAGTCTGTAATACAGCCGATCTAACGTTTACGAACATGATAGCNCCNACTGAATTATTTAACCAATCTAGCCAAGCATCTATTTGAGGGTTACCTCCACCNGTTCTGTTACGACCAAGTTTCATTCTTNNTAATATATTTTTTAAAGACCTNACNTANCTATCTCCATANGCAGCTCGTAATTTATTATACATNGCTTCATCAAAAATAGTATCAACATTATNTTGCCATTGTTCTAAATATTTNGCTCTTTTATTTACATTTATATTTTCTTGTAAATCTGTAGTTATTGTACCTGCATCCCAAGCTTGACCAGGCGCACCATAACCACCTTCTTTGGTAATACCTATAATTTTTTGAGCAAACTCTATTAATTCAGCATCATTATTTACTGTTTGTAATAAGCTATTTTTATCTGATTGAGATAATTCTGGAATTTCCATATTTTGTTGATTCCATATCCATACTCTTACAGCATCTCGTTTTGTAAAAAATGGTTTACTTGCATCAGTTTTTTCTTTTAGCTTTTTAACAACATTAGGCATTTGTTTTTTAAGAGCATTATAATCATTCATAGTTGCCATTCTATCTCTAATGATATTTTCATTTGCACGACTAAATGGTTTATATATATGCTCTTTTATCCATTTATAAGCTTTATCACCAGCTTCGCCTTTAGGTAATACTGCATACATTAATCCGTTCAAATCTTCTGCAGTATATGGTATAAATATACTAGATAATCTAAATCTTCTTTTTACATCACCTCTTCTTCCTTTTACACCTTTAAATCTAGACTCAGCTTTTATACCTGTACTTTGTTCTACTATTTTATTAAACTCTACATTTAAATCTTGCTCTTGTGTAGATTCTTGAACTTTTTGTTTAGGTCTTTTTAATTCTTGTAAACCTTTTTTAGTAAGATTACCAGGTTTATATCTTGTAATATCTTTACCTGTTGTTTTATTTACCGCATTAACTTTTTCCATTGTAGCATCAGAAATAAAATCAACTCTACTATTAGAAAGTATATTATTTACATTACCTAATATTTCAGAAACATCATTACTAGAGTTTATAGCCTCGTACATGTCCTGTTGCAAATCATTAATCGGCGGAGTGTGCTCGTATGTAAATGGCCCTTCTGCTTTTTCAACATATCTTAATTTACCAATTAGTCTTAAGCTACCATCGCTGGCTAAGCCTGAAATGCTTATAAAATCTAATGCTGCTTGTTTACCCTCATTAAGCAAAAGCTTTGCTACTTTACTTACATACCAATTTTTATGTAATTCAGATTGCGCATCTATTGCTCCAATATTTTCTTCATAATATTGAATTAATGTTGCTCTATCAGATTTTCTTTTACCTTGATGACTGCTAGGTCTTCCTACTAATTCAGTAATTTTTTCACCATTAAAATATATAGATTTATTTTTGCCTTTTCCTTTTAATTCAAAATATTTTAAAACTTCTTTTTTTAATCCAAATTTTTTCTTCCAATATTTAAAAGAAACTTCATTACTAGATCCTTCCCAAAGACCGTGTGATGCAGAACTTTTAACATATGAAGAATGCTCATATTTAAAAAAATTAAACACAAATTCTGCTTTTTGCTCATTACTTAATTTTTTATCATTAAGCTTTTCTTTTATTTCTTTTATTATACGCTTAGAATCTTCGTTGTATCTTTCTTTAACAGTTTCTCTTATAGCGGCAAGATATATTACCTCAAAATCATTACTATCAATTAGTTCAGCTGATAAAGGACCTAACTCTCTTGTAAATATTTGTTCTTGATTCTTACTTAAATTTAAATCTTTTGCAGCAATTTTTATTGATTGAGATTTTGCTTTATTAAAATTTGCACCAGCTTTTAAAATCTGTCTTATTGATTTTAAAAACCCTAATAAAGATTGTCTACCTAACTCCACAACAGCCCCAACTCCAAAATCTGCTCTTAAAACATTAGGGTCCGGCTTTGCGTCTTCAAGCTTTTTAATTACTCGATCTAGCCTAGTTATTACTTGTGATTCAACATTAGCTGGAACTTCTTTACCTAATAACTCTTGTATACCTTTGAATTTTTCAGCAACAGCAGGATCTTTAATCGCTTGAGCTACTGCTTGTTTACCAACAGAATGAGATAATATTTTTGATAATGTTTTCTTTCTTTCAACAACAGTAGTTAAGTTACCTTCGCTAAAGTATGAAATAATTTCGGCATCGGTAGGCGTTTGATATTCATATCTTCCTTCACCAACAGGCGTACCCCCCTCCGCTGCTTTTGCTCTACCAATTTTTTTAGGTTTATATAAGCTTTTAAGCATTTTATTTTTATACCTATTGTAATCTTGATTACCAGCCTCTTCAATAACAGCTTTTATATCTGCAATATTAGTTTCTAAAAATGTAATATATTCACTTAAAGCATCAGGGTTTTGTTTAAAATTACCACCCATTGCATCCATTATAGCTTGAAAGAACTTACCTTCAGCAGCTTTTTCTATAGCTGTTAAAAATGGGTTTTGATCACCTTTTACTTTTTCTGTTACACCTGGAAGTTTACCGCTTAATATTTCTTTACCTTTAGTATTACTTTCTTCTTTATTTAAACCTGTAATACCAATTATATTATTTGCAAGATTATTATTAGATTTTGAGCTAAATAAATATTCTGTTGGTTCTTTATCACCTGCTATATTTTGAGATTTTGTTACATCTGTTTTTACAATAAATTCACCCTGCTCATTTGTTTCAATTGCTAAATCAAATATAGCTGGTAATCTTTTAGGTAAAGTTTGTTGTAAGTATGCACCAAACGGTACATTTTCTTTTATTTTGTAAGAGTTTATAATTTTTGCAAATTCTAAATTTATTGCTGCTCTATAGTCTTGTTCTGATAAGCCACTCTTTAATGTAGGATTAAATGTGCTTTTTATAAGTTTTTCAATAAATCCTTTATTGTTTTCAACTAAATCATTTTTTGCTTTTTGAATTGCTGCTGGGTCAGAATTTGGATCTTTTATAATTTTTATAAGATCAGCATTTTTTTGTGATATATTTTGATTTTTTAAAGATACATCACTAACAACTTGGTTTAATTCTTTTTGCTGTTCTTTTAGTTGTTCTTTAAGTAAAGCTGATTGTATATTATATTCTGAAGGTGATATTTCTCCTTTTTCTCTTTTTTCTGAAAGCTTTTTAAATTTATTTTGAAACTCTTTATTTAAATCTTTAAATTTAGCTAAAGAATTCATGTCTTCTTCAGATAATTGATTTATAAGTACATTATCAGCTTTTATAATTTTTTTAATTTCATTTTGAGCAGATTCTATTCTTTCTATAATAATATCTTGCCCATTTTTATCAGTAGTTTTAGCTAACTGCTCTTTTAGTGCATGTATTTTTGCTTCAAGCTTTTTCATTTTTTTCTTGTTAGCTGTGCTTCTTATATTAAAAGCAGCTAACTTAGCATTTAAAGGTAATACTGAACCTGCTAAAACAAAACCATCAGCGCCAAATGTAGCTAAACCAGCTATTCCCGCAAAAGCTGCAGCATCTTGTTTTTGTAAATTGCCTCCAGAAGCAATTATACCACCACCAACAAATCCTTGTAAAAAGCTTTCTAACCCTTCTTGAGTGTTTAATGAATTAACAAATACTTCTCCTAATTCTGTACCTCTAACACCTTTACCATAAGCAGTTTCTACTTTTTCTATACCGTGTTGAAAATATTCTGTTAATCCTTCTCTAGTGCCTGAAGATGTTCTTAATGCTAAAGCTCTAGTATAACTAGGTGGTTTAGCCCTTAATGCTTTGGTTACGCCTTTTATACCAAATCTTTCTAATAATCCTGCCGCTCCCGCTGTTACTAAAGGTGCTCTTACATCATCTTGGCCAGTCATTATTAATTGTTCTAAACTAATACCTAATTCATCTGCTTTAGCTTGATTTATATTTTCATAAGCTCTACCAAAAAAATCTGTATATATACCAGCCCCTCTTGTTGCACCGCTTATAATTAAGGATGCTCCAAATGAACCAACAGCATTTGCCGCCCCAGCTACCATCTCTCCAAGATCACCTTGTTTCCATCCTTCGGTTATTGAGCCTGTTTGTCCCATCCTTGCTTCTATTATTTGAGCAGACTGAATTTGTCGAATTAATTCTTTATTTGCTTGATAACCCAAATATTTTTTTGCCTCTTCTGGTAATATATCAGCAACCACTCTTGAACCAATTCTAGTAGCAGGTCCAATTAAATCACCACCTGGTAAAAGTTTTTCAAAAAAGCTAGGTGATAAATCTTTAATATAATCGTCTATATTGCTGCCGCCTTCAGAACCTAATAATTGTCTTGCAAATTGAAGACTAGATATTTGAGTATTAGGATAAGCTTGTTGAACCTGTAAAAACATATTATCTATAGCATTTATCATTTTACTGCCAAAGCTATCACCCTTACTTTCTGATATTGCTCTTGCATTATTCATTCTTTCTTCAAAAACAGCTTCTTTGTAAAGGCTTAAATAATCATTATAAGATTTTTTTTGTTCAGGTGTTAATACTTGTAAATTTGTTTTTTTTGGAGCTCTACTTATATCAGCTATAGAAGTAGCGGGTTTTTTTGGTGTATATATAATGTCAGATCCTGATTTTTGGCTTAAACCCATTGTAGGGTCTCCAAAAGATTTAGGTATATATTTTTTACGTTGTTTAAGAAAATCTTGATTAGCCGTGTTTTCTCCGGGTATTAAAACACCTTGTTCTATTAATGAACTTTCTAACATTTCAAAATTAACACGTTTATTTTCAGGTATAAATTCTTTTAAATCAGTTCTTTCCTTAATTTCAGGATTAGCAGCTAAATATTCGTTTAAAGATAAACCTAATGCCTGCGCATGACCGTACATGTCCGCGGTAGTATACAAAACGTTATTATATTCAAACATATTTATTTATTGAGGAAGTCCTTTTATTATCCCAAGATTTAAATTTTGTAATCCTTCTCTTTGTTCAGGACTATATATTAATTTTGCCGGATTTGCTTTTCTAATTTCTTCTATTCTTTTTTGAATTTGTGATCTGCTAAAACCTAAAGCTGAACCAATAGCATATACAATTTCATTTTCTGTCATATTAGGACTTATTCTTACTTTTCCTTTTCCTTGATCATATTGCTGTTCAAATTGTGAAGAAGCGGTAATTTCTATTTGCATTTCTTTTCCGTCTGGTGTGTCAATTTCAAAAGGTCTTAAATCAGATTCTACGCCCTCTAATTCTTGTAATCTATTTAAAAAATCTGTAGTAAACCTTTTCATTGTTTTTTGTTTTCTTCCTGATTTATATGTATCTTCTTTTACATAACCACCTTGTCTTGGAGCAAAATAAATTTCTAATAAATTTTTATCAAAAAAGTCGCTTCTTTTCTTGTCAAGAGCCATTTCTTTTTCATAGCTAGTGAAACCAGTTTTAGTAAAAGGTCGTCCAGTTCTAGGATCAATTACTACAGGAGGTTCAGGAACATGTTTTACAGCATGTATATCTTTATTAAGTAATGAATCATATATGTCATTAGCTAAACTTAATTTTATAGCATTATTTTGTTCTTCTGTACCAGCATATGTCCCCCCAATTTCATCTTCAAAATAAATTCTTTTTTCATCACTATCATTAAATATATTTAATAAATCATCTCTTTTTGCTATTTCATTTACAATAGCTCCTTGTGCATTAGTATCTAAATTAAATACTTTTATACCTAAATCTTTTTCTATTCTAGACGTTAAGAAAGCATCTTTAGTTTTTAAATTACCTGCAACTAAAGTTAACATGTCACCATATTTCTTATTTTTCATGTTATCATACTTCATTTCTGGATTAATATATTTAACATTTGTAATAAGCTCAGCAGCAGAAATAGATCTAGGCTCCATTTTTGAAGCGCTAGGCCCATGGGGCACTACAACTCTTAATCCATTTTCATCTCTTTCTAAAATATACTTACCGTTTCTAACGCCATATCTAGCTAAAACAGCAGCTTGATTATCTGCGTCGCTTCTAGCCATATCAAAAGTAACATCAGTGTCGCTTTCTATAATAGGTTTCATAATACTAGCAAGCTGCATGGATTGATCTAATATATTTTGATAATAAGTCATTTTTTCTTCGTATGCGTCAAATCCTAAATTACCTAATTTATATGATTTTACAGTATCACCATATTCTTGTTTTAGTTCTCTTAAAAATTGTCTATTATTAGCAGCAGCTTTTCCAAAAGCTTGATTTAATTGAGAATTAAATTGCATACTCATCATTAAACTAGCTTCTTGAGCTTCTTTAAATTGTGCTTTTTTCTTTCTTTCAGATGCAGCAACAGCTGCAATACCACCCGTTAATGCTTCTCCAAAGCCGCCTTTATATTTTATAGGCGTAGGATTAGCATATTGTCCGTAATTGTATTTTCCGTATGTAACTATTGGTAATGCCATATTTTTATAATTTTATGCTCCAAAGAAAGAGCCTAGAGCTGACGCTGTATTTGCTCCCATTCCTCCTAATGCGTCCATTCTTTGTTGCCCATATTGTTGAACCATTGCGGCATTTCTTGATAGTTTAGCAATATCTCTTGACTCTTGTGCTTGGAATTTGAATGTTTTACCTAATATATCAGCTTGTTCAACTCTTTGTTTTTGAGCTATTCTTTGAGCTTGAGCAGCTTGTTCTCCTTGCGCTCTTGCCATTGCGTTTTGAGCTTCTTGTTGTTGTATTGTATTTGCAATACCTCTTTTGCTTTGTACTGCCGCCTGAGCTAATGCTGTAGCACCACCTGCACCCGCACCTGTTGCTCTTAGTGTATCTAAGGTATTTGCTAAAGATATATCTGCTTGTTCAGCTTGAAATTCAGCAGCTCCTGTTGCAACTTGTAAATTAGCAAAAGGATTAGTAACCATACCGCTCAAGTCTGTTACACCTTCATATGGATTTATTATATCTTGATATTTAAAATTATCAATTTTATCCTGTGCTCTACCCTGGGCTTTCCTAGCTTTACCCGCATTTATTGCACTAAATATTGCCATTGTTTATAAATTTTTTATTATTTCGTATGATGGTTTTTTATCAACATCCCATCCTAATTTTTTATGCACATTTATTAAATGTTTGTTTCTACCTATTGTAAATATATGTTTTATTCCTTGTTGAGCTAAAACATGCTCTACGGCTTGAATTAAGAGCGTTATCGCGTCTTTTCTGTCACTTTCTCTGTATTCTGGATTAGATATAACCCATTCAAGCAAAGCGGCCTTAGAATTAGTCATATAAACGTAGCACGCTACTATACCTATTTTGTTTTTTTCAACTATAAAGCCGGTATCTGGCAAAAAAGTTTTTGGCAAAGCAGGCCATTTCCAGCCTTCCCACCATTTAACTAATGTTTTATAGTCTGACTCTTCGAGTCTGCGTATATTTAATTTCATTTAACTTGATTTTGTTATATTGTGAGATACACTAAATAATTCTTGTTCACCTCCAGTATATCCATTGCTCATTTGAACTACAGAAAATAACCCTGATATTCCAGCTGTATTTAAACCAACAACACCATCTTTTATAGCTCCAGTATTGTTTGTTATATGAGAATAATATTTATCTTCTTTCTTTTTAAATTGATTTAATATATCACCAGTTAAGCTAAGTTCTGCATTATCAATTTTGTAAGCTTTTTGAACTTCATTTCTTGTTCCATCTTCAGTTTTAGCTGATTCCATTGCCCAATATGAACTTCCTTCGTAATCTATAGCTAAAAAGTTTTTAACCATTGAAGGTTCTGCATTTGCAACAAGCGTAATATATGATGCGTTTCCAGTTCCATAAAATGTATTACGGCTATTATCTAATTTATAATGTTCATATAAATTATTGCTATTTAAAGTAAAAAACTTTTTATTATGACTAAAACCAAAATCTGGTCTATAATCATAAAAACTTACCCATCCATTTACACTATCATCAAATGATAAAGTATAATATTCAGTACCACCTGTTAATCCTTGTAAAGATACTACATATTGGTCATCATGATCATCATAAAAACCAACAGCTTTATCATCAGGATAATCAGAGGTTACTAAATTTAAATTATCTCTAAACCAATCACGCATACCATAATTTGATATTTCAGTAATACCATCTCTAGATAATCTTAAAACAGCTGCTCTATTTTTATCTACAAAATATTTTCTTATACCTTTAAAAGCAAAACTTTCAGGATGTTGTGTGCCATACTTTCCTTGATAAGGTACTATTTGTCCTATAACAGCTGCGCCAGAAGCAGTTAATTGTCCGCCTTCAGCCGTAAACAATGCATCTTTATCAATTAACGCATAACTTACTTTGTCATTTTGTAATATATTTAAATTGGTATCTTCAGCATGCAACTTTTGTATAGGCCCATTGGCTGGGTCTAAAGCTCTTGTTATTGGTTCTGCAGCACTAAATACGTTTGTTCTATTAACATCTGTTCTAGAATTATATATACCAGAATATATTAAAGCATTACTTCTTCTTTGACCTGCAAAATTTTCATCCACTATGTGTGCTTTTGGACCAATTGCAACAAACGGCTCATTAAATCCGCCTTTTATTCTCGATTCTTCAAAATGAAGAGCGGAATTTGCAGACCTTATAATAAAGGTATTAAAGAACTGTATGTCTATAGAATATCCCATAATTAATTATTACATGTTTTATTAACTACATAAAGTGACTGATCCTACTATACCTGATGCGCTTATAGTAGCAAAAAATGAAGTTCCGCTACCATTATGTGCACCGCCACCGGGTGCCCACGCAAAGTCATCACCACCACCATTAAGAACTGTTGTTCCTTGTGCATCTGTATAAACAGTATCTCCTGATGATGGAGTTGCGCTACTACCATTATGATAACGTAATGTACCTACAGCTCTATCACAAACACCTATTCCACTACTATCGCCTTCAGATAAATAAAAACTTGTAAAGTTTGATGCAGTAACATTTACTACTAAATTATCATTATCCTGTAAACCTCCAACATCTGTTGTTCTTATTNCTAATGTATATGAATCTCCTGAAGTTAAAGCATTTGCTATTTTTATTGATCCTGTAGATGAATCAATTGTAAAATCATTATCAGTATTGCCGGATTGTATTGAAAAAGTTAATCCGTTTGCATTTGCGCTTGTTTTAGCACTACCATTTACAGCTGTTATAAATCTAATTTGTGTATCTGTAGGTGTTGATGCTGCTACACTTACAGTTGATCCTACGGTTTGTGTAGGCGCAACATTTGTTATTGTAACTGTTTTTGTAAAATTCTGTGAATTACTACCTTTTGTAGATTTTATTGTTATAGTATATGTGTCTTCATTATTATTTTTAAATTCAAAAGTTTCTCCCGTATCTAGATCTTCTCCATCGATTACAAAAGCACCAGCTCTATTGCTGCCGTTACCATCAAGAATTGAAACTATTGAATATGTTGGTGTACTAATAGTTGAACCACTTGAATCTGTAGTTGTTAAATCAGCAACCTTAGTTCCCGAAGTAGCACTTTCAGCAACAGTATTTGCACTTAAAGCTAAAGCGTTAGGAACAGAACCGGTTAATCCTGAATCTATTTGCTCATTTAAATGTGAAATTAATCCAGCTGTTGATGTTTCATAATATAAATCCAATGCGGTAGAAACAGGTTTTGTTTCTAAAACAATTAAATTATCAAATTCAGTGCCAGAAACATGATTTCTACCATGACCGTCAGGTAGCTCAGCTAACAATGGATTTTTATCATTTAAATAAAAATCGCCTATAGTTGTGCCAATACCGTGTTCATTTTTTGTACCTATAGAGATTATATCAATATAATCTGTTCCATTTTGTTGAGCTTGTGTGCCATTAGTATCTAATACTTTAGGTAATAAACTAGTTTGTGAACCTTGTGTACCGTCTTCTGTATTTATATCAGTTACATCTCTAGGTACTTTATTTATATTATCACCAGATAATACAAGCCAAGTTCTTTTTTCATCTGACGGTATATTGTCAAGAAGTGTTGGAGCAAATACATTATAATATTCTTGTTCAGCCTGTTTTACTACGACTCTATATGAGTACCAACCTAATGGATTTGTATCAGCCACATATGCGTCACCAATTTTTCCTGTAAAATCTAATTTTAAAGCATAATGTGCCCATGAGGCAACACTGCCATTTTTAGGATCTAAAAATTCAGTATTATCTGTAGGTGTAATTACAGGAGACATTCTTCCATATCTATCTGATAAAACAATACCTACAGAATATTCTCTATTTGATTTAACAGAAGAAAGTAAATATTGAGGATTAAAATTATCCTGATCACCGCTTGTAATACTAAATTGATCTGGGTCTAAGCCAGTAACATCTCTGTTTTGCCAAAAATTTCCATATATAACTCTATTACCACTAACTTCTTGTGTTTTTGCTTTTACTGGTATTATATCACTTATTCTTAATAACTCAGATTCCGGTAGAGTTTGTATAGGTTTTGTTGAATTATATGTATATTTAAAACCATAAATAAGTTTAGCATTATTATCTGCTAATGGCTCTGCTCTATATATTATATTATTAATACTTGAATCTGTTGGGCTTAAAACTTGTTTTTCAAAATCAATTGTATCTACAACTTTTAAAGCTAAGCTTCCAGCTTCGCTATATAATATTTGTATTTTTTTAATATTTAAATTATTTGCATAAGCTGTTATACTTGAAAAGAAATATAAACGTTGATTATCTAATAAAGGTATTTTTGAATCAATACTTGCTGATAATGGTAAATTAGTTGAATCTAAAGTACCAGCAGATGTATCAACAGTATAGTTATCACCTCTTTCTGTTACAACAGTATTACCATTTGCTATAGTTCCATTAACTGTATCAATAGTTATTGGATAACCGCCACTTTCACCACCAGCCTGGTTTATGCTACAAGCAGCATGATTATCTTTATCATTATTAGAAGGTAAATCAATAAACAAATCAACAACATTTGCTAAATTTTGAACCATTTCAACAGTTGTTTGTTCTATAGCTTCTGTTTGCTGCGCAGCGGTTAAAGTACCTGCTTTAGCAGTATCACTCATAACACCAAAATTAAAAGCCTTGTCTTTTCCGGGATGAAAGCATGTTTGTGTAAAGGGAGATATTACTGAATACTCATTATTGTCATATTGAAATCTATAAGCAAATTTAACAAACTTATCTTCTATATGTTTACTTTTAATAGATGAATCATATGACATTCTAACTTTAGGTGCAGTTGGCGGAGAATATTGTGCAACACTAATTTTATCTTCTAAATACGCATCATTTGTATATTCACCTGCTTTTGCATCTGTTATATTTATTTTTCTTGGTTGATTATAATTATCAGTCCAAAATAATAAATCATCAATTTTATTTATATGTAATATAGGATGTTTTTTTGAAAAGTTTAATCTAAAACTATCAATTATAGCAGTTGGAGCACCTGATGCGCCAATTTTTTTATAATATATTCTACAATTATTAGACCCAGTAGCATATCTACCGCTTATTTGTGTAGGATCATCAGTTGTAATTCCTGTAAAATCTGTAGTAAACCAAAAAACATCACCTGTAAGATTATCAACATAATGNCCAATAGTNTCAGTNNTNNTTAAAGATAATGCGTNACTTGANNNATATTCATAATCATTACCTTTAATATTTTGTACTGAACCTACGTCTGAACTATCTGACTTAGATACTTTAATATTAACCCCATCTCTATACTGACCGTTAGGTAATAGTCTATCATCAAGGTCTTTGTTCATTTTACCTTGAATGAAATTATTTTTTATTTCCGGCATTTATTAATGTTTAAGATGTTTAGATTTACCTCTCATAACNTGAGTAAGCTCACCTAATTTTAAATTTGATAATCTTAACTTAGCATTTCTCATTGCAGCTCTTCTTTCTTTTCTAAATCTATTTATAATATATTCAGGAAAGTTTGCTCGGCCGCTTGCTATTGCATGAGTTATATATTTATATATTGCATCTTCAGCTAATTTGTGTATTTGCATTTCATCATCAGTACCTAATCCATCAGATATATATTTTATTGTAATAACTTTATTTAATACGTCATTACTAAATCCAAAGCTACCATTTAATTCATCTACTACAAATACTCCATTTTTTTGAGATATTTCAGGATTTAATCCATATCTTTTTCCAAATTCACCGATTCTATCAATGTCTTTATGAATATCATAAGTTAAATCAGAGTTATTATATGCGCCAGTTAAGTTAGCATGCTCAAAATTAGCAAATTTATCTGATGTATATGGATGCGCTGTTAACACTGAACCATCAGCATCAAATAAATAACCTGCATCTTCATCTTGTAATATAGACTCAGAAGGTCTAGATGTATATCTTGCAGGAGTTAATATATGCTCAATACCAGCATCATCAACTCTTGATAAACGAACATAATTTACATAGTCTTGAGGAAAAGGAATAGATAAAGTATTTCCAACTTCAACTTCTTGTATTTTTTCAACTCGTGAAATATCATAACTAAATTCTTGTATACCTCTTTTAGCGTGAAATAATANATCTGTTCTTTTGCATGTTGGTATTAATTTACCTTCACCTACAAAAGCTATCATATAATTATTTATAATATCTGTTAAAGATATATATCTGTATTGCCCGTGTTTTTCTGCTTTATCGGTTTGAGTTACAACTATGCTTAAACCTGTTTTAGGTGCACCATTTGATTCTAATACGTCTGTATTATTTGTATTACCTGAAAATGTAATTGTTGGAGAGCTATAACTATAATTAGCTGTATTTATTAATTTACCACTTACAGATATTTGAAATTGTGACGCAGCAGTAGGTAATGTTGTAAATGAACTAGTTAATAAATCAAATGTTCTATCTGAACCATCACCCGTAAAAGTTTGGGTCCTGTTATAATAAGCTTCTTGTGTTTGTGTTATAAGTCCCATTTATTATTGTTCTAGTTGTATTAATTTTGTTTCTTCACCGCTAGCAGCTTGTATTACCGCAGGGTCTTCTATTACTAATCCAGCATACTTTAATATACCTAATATTAATTGTACTCTATCTGACTCNTGTAATGTAAAATCNGTCATTGGATCNGTAGCTGTTAATGCTCCTGTGGTAGGACTTACGGTATGATTCCAGTTTACATCAACTGGTGTTTTTATATATTCAAGTTTTAAATTACCTAATGCCCAACTTCCATCAGTTAAGGCAGGCTCAACAATAATATCTGTTGCCCTCTGATAATATACAGGAAATGATGCTGTTGGTTTTGTTAAAGGTGAAGATAATAGGTAAGATAATGTTTTTTTATCAACTTTTTCTAACTCTAATGTTTTATTAGATACGCTAATTGATATTGTTCTATATAGGTCAGTTGGCAAAGTACCAACGCCATTACTTAATGTAATATCAGTAAATGCATAAAAAGGGTCAATTTTCTGCTGTATTTTTTCTGGAATATTTCCATAACCGTCAACACCTCTTCCTGCAGATGCTTTTACAACCGCTTTATTATAATCGTGAAAATTTTGGTCTAGTATATCAAGTTGAACTTGTGAACCTATTCTTTCAAATTCATCTGGTGTTAAAAAACCTCTCGATTCTTTATTTAATATTGATAATACTGTTTTATATACTTTATCAACTGATATTGCCATAATATTTTTATATAATGATTAAGCCGCTTATAGCGGCCTAACCACTATAAACAAACTATTTAAGTTTCTTTTCTACTACTTGATAGACTTCAATCCCTTCATCAGTTTTAAACCAAGATGTTAAAGCTGAATATGGATTTTCATCAAATGGAACTGTAAATAATTTTCTACCATTATTCCATAAAAATGTTCTTTGATCACTTGAAAGAATAATTAATCCCATTTCAACAGCTTTAATACCTAAATTTCTAATACTAATATTTTCATCATTAGCTAATTCTAAAAATAATTCAGGTTGTTGTTTAGCCATTAAGAATAAATCTCTTTTAATTTCTTGAGAGCTCATTTTAGATACTTTAGATCCTCTTTCCGTTCTTACAATTGCTTCTGCATGATCAATATCTATTGTCATTGCCGCTTGCATTGCTTCAAACTCTAAGTTTAACTCTTCTAAATCTGATTGAGCCGCTGCTTCATTATCAACTTCTGCATATAATCCATTTAAATCTGGATGATATAGTGAAAGTATTTTTTGTAAAATAACTTTTTCTTTTGGTACATTTAAAACACCGTCTCTAAAAATAATATGATCTAATCTTGAATCACCTTTAAATTCATCAACAAAAGGTGTTTTTTGATTTAATGTATATTTGATTTCTCTTTCATATCCCACGCTTTCATCAAACCACATTATACCTTTTGATTTTAAAATAAATACAACAGGTGCTTTTTCACTTAATAAATAATATTGTCTATCTTTATATTCCCAAGTATTTTTAGGCTTGGGCTCTTCTTTTTGTTTTGGTGGGGCAACCACTACAGGTTCCTCAACAGCCACCTCTGCTTTTTGTTTTTTTGCCATAATATAATATAATAAAAATGTTAAATAAAAGGGCTGAGCGCCGAAGCGCCCAACACTTTTAAAATAATCTTACTTGAATAATACGAAGTTGTTAGCAGCTTGAGTTACTAAACATCTTTCTGATAAATAATGTACTTCCATTTTATCATCGCCAGATGTAGCAGCTCCACCAACAGAACCTGTAATCCATGACTTCATTCTTCTGTCATCAGCTTCAGAAGCTCTATATCTTACGTGTAAGAAAGGTCTTCTAATGTTGTTTCCAAGAATTTGGTCGTATACTGAAGATGTTCCAGCTGGTACTAATACACCTTTAATATCATTGAATAATCCTCTTGTAGATTTGTTGTTAAGATATTTCCAGTCAGTTTTATAGAAGTCATAAGAACCTCTTCTAAATCCGTTGAAACCTAAATTTAACGCCATATCTTCTGAGTTTTCAAATACACCAAAAGATGATTGACCTGCATTTGCTGCGTTAACCGCACCAAGAGCATCATCAACTTTTAAGTTTGAATCTCTATCTAAGAATAACATATTTTCTTCGATTGATCCTTGCTTATCTAATTCTTTAAGAATTAAATCAAAGTCAGAAATAACGTCATTGATTGCGTCATAAGCACCAGTAGCTACAATACCTCTATTTTCAATTGCTGAAAATAAACCTTCTGTACCGACAGCGTCTCCATTAGAGCCACCCATTTCAGTATCAATTGTAGTGTTACTGTCACCTTTAACTGCTTCAACTAAAGCTGTTTCTAAATAATCTTCAAATCTTACTCTTGTGTCACCTTCAGCTTTTAAATACCATAAGTAACCACCTTGCCCAGCTTCACCAGATACTTCTACCCAGCCAATTTGTGCAGCGTCAGAACCGAATACTTCAAATTTGTCTTTCAAAATAATTGGTTTATTTGTGAAAGATTCAAATTCAGGCTTAACAGCACCAGACATGCCGCTATCACCTTTTTTGAATTCAGAACCGTAAACGAAGAACGAACATCTGTTTGTTCCAGCGTCATCAGTTGTAGCAAATCCAGATACAGCTCCAACAGTTGCACCACCTACATAAGGTAATACTTCTAATGAAGTGTCTGAAGCTACAGCTTTTACATAACATTTAATAATCGTAGGAGAAGCTTGGTTGTCAGATAATACAATTGTTTGTCCCACTCTTACTGCGTGTGCTGCAGTTGTAGTGATTACACCGCTGTTATTTACTGACGCTCCTTCGTATGCTAAGTGAAGTCTACCTTGCTCAGACCAAATAACTTGATCAGAAGCCATAGGCATTTCAGCACCTACCATTCTCAAAAATGAAGATACAGATCTATTTCCATATCTTTCAACTTCTTGAGCATATAGTTCAGGTAGATACTGTTGTGACCAGTTTGCTCCACCTGCACCATGAAAGTTTAAATAGTTGCTCGATAGCGTCATTTTCTGAGCTGAAGGAGTAACTATACTGCCGGCCACTGGGCCAGCAAATGAAACGTTTGTTGCCATTTTTCAAAAGTTTTTAATAGTTTTTTAATTTTAGTTTAATTCCTGATAAATCATCGCCACTAATAACTCTTGCTTTCATTCCACCAATTTCTACCTCTTGATGCGCTGATCGTGGGTCCATATTAATGTTTTTTGCAGACTTAACAGATTCTTTAATAGCATCTGCTTTACCCTGCTCATAAAAGTGTTGAGCAATAGCGTCGGAATTCATCGCGGTAAATAAAGCTTTGTGATAACCAGCAGCATCAGCCATTTTATTTTCTTTATCTAAGAACTTCTTAGTAAAGTTATTAATGTCGCCCTGGGTTTCTTTAACCTTATCTACATTCTTCACATTAAACCTAAATCTCTTATCTCCGACATTATATTCAAAACCTTTGAAATTATCGTTAAAAAGCGAATTGGTTTTATTGTTAAATGCATCTCGCTGAGATTGCATTATTTCTTGTTGCTGTTCGTTGTCCTTATTATATCTGTTAAAAAAGTCTAATGCTTCTTTAGCTTCAGGAGTCAATCTGTTACCAGCTTTAATTTCTTTATAATAATTATCTTTTCTTATTTCAAGTTGTTGTTTTGCTTGCGCAACTTCTTCTTTGAAAAGTAATTTTTTTCTTTTAATATCTTTAGGATCATCTACTTCTTCATCATAAGAATATTTATCATCAATTAAAAATACAATTTCATCTGACGATAGATGAGGTTTAGTTTGACTATAATATTCATGTAATAAATCCATATTATCAAACTTTTCATAATCCTTATTTAATTCAACATAATCTTGCAACGTACCACCCGTCTCATTCATAAACTTAACTAAGTCTTGAATGTTTTCAGGATATTCTATTGATTCTTGTGTTTTTTCTTTCTGTAATACTTCTTCTTGTTGCGGTGCGGTAGAGGCAACCTCAGTGCTTCCTTCCACTCCTGTATTGTCAGTTGTATTCTCTTCATTTGTAATTTCTTCTAATACCGTTTCTTCTTCCGGCTCTTCATTTACTTTTTCTTCTTCTTGTCGTACTTCTTGCAATCCCACTTCGGCTTCTTCCCCAGCTTCTTCATTCTCGCTGCTTCCGCGTAGCACGCCATCCTCTGTTTGTTGTTCTTGAACGGCATCTTCTTCTTGTTTTGGTGGTTGTGTTAAATCTACTTTGTACATACCAGATTCTTCATCAAATCCAGCATTTTTTTGTACTACTTCTTCTTTTTCTTGTATAGACTTTTCTTCAGTCTCTACAATTTTTGCTTTAATTTCTTCTGCCATAATAAAATATTATATGATTATACAATTTATATATTACTTAGGATCAAATACACCTAAGTCAAAATCACCGCTTAAAATATCATTTCCACCTGATTCAAATTTTTTAGGAGGTAAATTATTTTTACGTTGATTAATTAGTTCGCTCTGTTGAGATGCTTGTATTTTAGTTCTCTCATCTTTACGATCTTCTTTTTCTTTTAGTTTTTCTTTTTCAATATTATTCTTAGCTCCATGTAGCTGCATATTCATTTGGAACTCTAAATTCATTAAATCTTTTTTCAAACTTGCTTCAGCTTGTAATTTTTGTAATTCTAATTGACTTTTAGCAGATTCTAATTGAATTTTACTTTGAGTCAATGCTTGTTGTTTTTGTACTTCAGCCTGAGCTGCTACTTGTTGAGCTTGCGCATTTGCTTGTGCTTGCGCTTGTATGTTCATTTGCGCTTTTTCTTGGTCTTGTTGTAATTTCTTTTTTCTTCTTAATTTTAATAATTGATTAGCTAGCTTAACGTTTTTTATCATTCTAATATCAATTGCGTCTTCAAGATGAATATTATTTTGACCAATTGCAACTTGTATATTATTTTCTAACATCTGCTTTTCTTCTTCATCAGGCTCTAATTCAATAAATATACCAAAGTCATGTAAGTGTAATTCTTTTAATTCACTTAATGTAGCTACATTATGAGAGCCTATTGCTTGTATAAAAGCATTAGCTGTAGGTGAATATTCTAAAACATCAGATATTCTTAAAGATATTTTTTCTGCAGTTTCAGTTGTTAAAAATAAACCGCTTTGTAATATATGTCTAGTAGCTGTATTACTATTAGCTGCCGCTAATTTTTGAACACCAACTAATGCATTTTTATCAGGAGTACTTCCATCTCTAGCTTCATTTAATCCTGTAGCATCCCTGATCATTTGCATATAATAATTATAAGTACTTATTAATGCGGTTAACTTATTTGTGCCAGCAGTATTATTAATTTCTTGTATTGGTATTTTACCCGGGTTCATATCACCATCAGATGTAAAAGATCTACCAATTATACTACCAGTTTGGAAAAACATATTTAAAGCTTCTTGTGGATTATAATTAGTTCCATTACCTAAATCTATTTC
>FUFK010054967.1_pt1 | contig 19884 bp, 19 predicted proteins | sample 1021851 | NCBI WGS metagenome assembly FUFK01 (sample SAMEA51879418, study PRJEB19060) | metagenome
TTTTTTGTATTATCATAAATTATTGTCGGTTTATTGCCTATAGCATCAGGGTGATTGCCACTTACAGTAACTTGAACCCGGTTTGATATTTTTTCAGGGACTACAACTTCCTCTTGTGATGTGGCTAAGCAAAAAAAAGATAATTGTATGAATAAAAAATTTCTCATTGTACTAAAACAAACATATAATTTATCGTAAATCAAACACAACAAAAATTTTGACCATATTAAAAAATATGTTTACATATTTATAATATTAAAATCTTTAAGCCAATTATCTACGTGATCTACTACATGCTTGAGACATCCATCCTCAAATGGAGAATTTAGTCCCGCTAATTTTACTAGATCGACAAAAGATAAACTCCCTCCTGCTTTACAAAGACGTAAACCGCCATGCTAAGCTGGAGCTTTAGCCTGTGCCTGTTCAGATTAAGGCAGAAGCGCTTACAGCAACTCGCTTTGCCCCTTTTGGCGATGTCCTCGATTTTGCGGGTAAACCGGACAAAATAATAAATCAGGGTATGTGTGGTCGTTTTCATGATCGCGCCAAGGTCACTCATATTGATGGGCANAGTGGCATTAGCCTGTTTGATTCTGTTCCNCGCCNATTGCCNTACAGATTAGAAATGATGGAACGTCACCCTCTCGGNTCNCAAGCCTTTNTGCCGATGACCGAAGCACCTTTTTTAGTNACNGTAGCTGAGGANNAAAATGGCCNACCTGGCCANCCTATAGCGTTCCTGACNGAACCTTACATGGGTGTAAATTATCATGCCAACATTTGGCACGGTGTACTTACACCTCTATCTAAGCCTGGACGATTTTCTGTTATTGATAGAATTGGGTCAGGGNCGAATCTTGANGAATACTGGTTTGAGGAAACCTATATTATCACAGATTAGTACTCAATATTATCACAGGCATAAGTGAATTTAAGGAAACGTTCGAATTTGTCTCGATTTATTTACATTTCAGAATTTTTAGGAGACACTCATTAAATTGGGTTGCTGATGCAAAAAATTCAGCATAGAGCTGTTATTTCAACGCTGTACAATTATGCTTCAGTATTTGCCAATACTATAGTGCCGTTTTGACGGACGCTGTAAATACAGGAGAAACATTATGATAAATAAAATAACTAAGTATCTAGCGATCGGACTAGCTTCAATGTTGATGGCTGCCTCAAGTCATGCGGATACAAAAGTGCAATTTGCTCTAGACTGGAAATTTGAGGGTCCCTCAGCACCTTACTTCCTTGCCATTGATAAAGGNCATTTCAAGTCAGCAGGCATGGATGTGGAAATTACCCCGGGCAAGGGCTCTTTAGANGCCATCCCTAAGGTTGCTACTGGTTCGTTNCCTTTTGGCTTCGCAGATATTAATTCNCTTATCAAATTTCTTGATCAGAACCCAGGCGCGCCTGTAACAGCCGTTATGATGGTCTATGACAAGCCTCCTTTTGCTGTGATTGGAAGAAAGTCCAGAGGTGTAAGCGGGCCCGGTGACCTAGAAGGCTCNGTTCTNGGCGCTCCTCCACCTGATGGGGCTTGGGCTCAATTCCCATCTTTTGCTAAGGCAAATGGCATTGANATTAGTAAAGTGAAAGTCGAGCCAGTTGGNTTNCCNACNAGAGAGCCCATGCTAGCTGAAGGTAAGGTTGATTCAGTCACAGGGTTTTCCTTTTCTTCTTATCTAAACCTTGTCCGTCTTGGCGTACCTGAAGAGGATATTTCAACGATTCTGATGGCNGANCATGGCCTAAAACTCTACGGCAATGCAGTTATTGTNAATACTGACTATGCAAAAAATAACTCAGATATGGTGAAAAAGTTTCTTGTCGCTATTGGGGCTGGCTGGAGAGATGCCATAAAAGACCCAAAGGCAGCAGCAGCAGCACTCGTGAAACGTAACCCGGCAGCTGACGCAGCATTAGAGCAGAGACGTCTTCAATTGGCCATTGATGCGAATGTCCTGACAGACTATGTGAGGGCAAATGGTATGGGTGGCGTTGACTCCTCGCGCTTCGCTGCAGCAATTGAGCAGCTCAGCGAAACTTATGAATATAAAGCAGCGCCAAATGCAGCTNTATATTTCACAGACGAGTATNTGCCAGCCAGCGGCATATCTTTAAACTGAAAATAACATCAAAACAGCCTGCTTAATGCAGGCTGTTTTGATGGATTGGCTGGTCTTATGACGGTTAGAAAAAATACAGGCCTTATTCGGATTGAAAACGTCTCTCACACGTTTAATACAGATACCGGCGTTCTCCCAGTACTTGACGATTTGACGCTAAGTGTGCCCAAAAATGGCTTNACGGCAATTGTTGGGCCTTCCGGTTGCGGTAAATCAACAGTGACGCGTTTGGTGGCAGGGCTGCTCAAGCCAGATAAAGGCACGGTCTGGTTGCAAGGGCAGAAAGTAAATAAGCCGCGGGATACTGTTGGTATGGCCTTTCAGAATCCTGTTCTGTTGGAATGGCGAACAATATTGCAAAATGTNATGCTGCCCCTTGAGATTGTGCCAAACGCGATGAGTTCGGCAGAACGTGAGGCCCGTGCGCAGGATCTTTTGAAATTGGTTGGATTGTCTGGTTTTGAACAGAAACGGCCGTCTGAATTATCTGGCGGCATGCGACAACGTGCATCTTTATGCCGCGCACTTGTGCATCGGCCTGAAGTGCTTATTCTGGACGAACCTTTTGGTGCTCTTGATGCTTTCACTCGTGAAGACCTATGGCAGACGATGCACAGACTTCGGGAGGAAGAACCCTTCACAGGTGTTCTGATTACACATGATTTGCGTGAGTCCATTTTTCTTGCTGATGAGGTTGTGGTGTTATCAGGNCGGCCAGCTACTGTTCAATATTGTCAGAAATTAAAACAGCGGGGGCCAAAAAGTCTTGACCAACTCTATACGCCTAAGGCTATTGAAACTCTGAATATTCTTCGTGAGCAGATAAAAATTGCCCGTAAAGATGAAGAGGACAAATTATGAGACAGTTGGCTGTTCCCTTATTTGCTATCATACTGTTTCTTTTGTTTTGGGAAATGCTTGTATGGGTAAATGGTTGGCCCAATTACAAAATGGCCTCCCCCAGTGACCTTTGGCCTGCCTTTTGGCGTTTCAAATGGCTATTCTTTACCTTTGGGTGGGAAACCTTATGGCGAACCGTCTTAGGGTTAATTATTGCCATAATAGTCGGTGTTCTACTGGGCATGGTTATGGGATTTTCAAAGGTTGTCCGGGAGGGACTTTATCCCCTTCTTGTTGGTTTTAACGCTATTCCGAAAGCAACTGTCGTCCCAATTGTTGCTCTAATGTTTGTTGGNCAGCACGATCTGAATACGGTTTTGATCGCTTTTATGATTTCATTTTTTCCAATTGCTGTTTCAGTTTCTATTGGCTTGTCTACATTGGAGCCAGAATATCGTGATATTCTGCGTGCTCTTGGAGCTTCAAAATTTACTATTTTCTGGAAAATTGCACTGCCCAAAACACTTCCAGAATTTTTTGGAGCATTGAAAGTNGCTGTCACCCTTGCATTTATTGGCACAAACTTGATGGAAATTGTCTCGCCTCACGGCAGAGGCTTAGGCGCTCTATTTGACAGTGGAAAAACTAATTCAGATTATCCGCTNATGTTTGCGGTTCTNATTGCTTTNGCAATTTTGGGGATAGCACTCTATTATGTTGTCGTCTTTTTGGAACGTATATTTGCAGGATGGGCAGAACGTCAGGCTGACTAATCTGAAGATATTAGCCAGTTGGAAAGTTGTGCTGTAACTGATAAAGCAACTTGNATAGGTTTTTTGCCATTAATTTCAGGCAGACCAATTGGACAGGTAAGCCTTTNTACTGCATCAGAATTTACNCCNGCATCTCTCAGACGNTTGTTGAACCGCGCNGCCTTGGTTTCTGANCCTATCAGGGCACATCTNGCAAAATTGCCGNNACNTAANACTGNNGAGACAATTTCAAAATCAAGNTGATGGGAATAAGTCATTATAAGATGTATAGTGTCACTTGGTGCGCGTTGTGCAATNGTCTCTGGATGACGCGCAGGCAGTTTGGTCACCCCCTCAGCAATGTCCTTCGGAAAACGTTCATCATCTGTATCTACCCAGTAGATCTCGCAAGGCAGGTGCCGGGCAATTTGAACAACAGCCCTGCCAACATGACCTGCACCATATAAAAATACAGGCTGCTGATGCGCGCCTAAGGGCAGACACAGCATCTCCTCAGATGGATGTATTGCAATTATTGGGTTGTCTTGTGCAGTGGCTGGATGCAGGCTGTAACCCTGTTTCTGTGCTGCAAGCTGCGCCAAAACGGATTGGCTGCTCGGCCCATACCATTCAAACATTAGCTTGACATGACCGCCGCAGCACTGGCCAAGCGCTGGCCCGAGAGGATAGGATCTCACTTCGCGCGCAAAAGCTGTTTCCGGTATATCTTTCCGGGCAGTTTTGATGGCTTGAAACTCGAGCTCACCGCCTCCAATACTGCCATCAATATGGTTCTTATATACCAGCATGGCTGCCCCAGCTTCACGTGGTGCAGAGCCCTTTGCTTCGAAAACAGCAACCAGACAGACATAGCCCTCGTCAAGCTTCGCTAACGCTGCCTGCGCCCAATTCTGCAAAACAGTGCCAATTTTCATAATTTTTGCTGCGCCTGTGCAGCCATCAATAGACGTTCTGCAGTAGCGGGCGCGTGCAGCTCAGGGTAGCTTTTTGTTGAGCTCAGGCCTCTTAGTGCATCCCCGCAGGCAAGAAAAACAGATATTCCAAGCATGAAAGGAGGCTCACCAACAGCTTTTGATCTGTGAATGGTCTCTGAACGATTACCGTCCCCTTCATAAAGGTTGATGTTGAGAAGATAAGGTCTGTCTGAACAAGCTGGAATTTTATAGGTGGANGGCGCATGCGTNAGCAACGCCCCATCCTGTCCGTAGACNAGTTCCTCAGTGGTCAGCCAGCCAGCGCCTTGAACAAACCCGCCTTCAATTTGGCCCTTATCAAGCGCTGGATTAATGGAATGACCAGCATCATGAAGAATATCTGTGCGTAGGATTCGAGACTCACCTGTTAGCCTGTCAATCGCGACCTCACATAATGCGGCACCATAAGCAAAATAATAATAGGGTGANCCGGTCAGGCTGGCATCATCCCAATGGATATCAGGTGTAGCATAAAAGCCTGTTGCAGAGAGCGAGACCCGTCCCTCATAACATAATCCGACGGCTTTAGAAAAAGATAGATATTCACCAGAAGGCAGGTTGACCTGTCTATCCTGAAAAGTAATCCTATNNGCTTTACACTGATAAAGCTCAGCTAGATGGGCGGTCATGCGCTGTTTGATGGCATCAGCTGCGCGTGCAGCAGCCATCCCGTTCAGGTCAGTTCCGGATGAAGCCGCTGTCGCAGATGTGTTTGGCACTTTGCCTGTGGTCGTGGCTGAAATTCGGACATCTTCATGTGCTAGTCCAAACACATCAGCTACAATTTGGATGATCTTTGTATGNAGCCCTTGGCCCATCTCAGTACCGCCATGATTGAGGTGCACTGAGCCATCTGAATAGACATGAACAAGAGCACCAGCTTGATTCAACATGGTTCTGTTAAAGGAGATTCCAAATTTAACTGGTGCAAATCCTAGGCCACGTCGTAGCACCGGATTAGTCTGGTTGTAGGTGTCGATCTGTTGTCGTCTGTTTTGATAATCAGCGGTTTTTAACAGCTGTTTTGTTATCTTTCCAAGCAGCCCATCTTTGACAATCTGGCCATAGGGTGTGCAGCACGGCGTGCCGGCTTCATAATCAGGATAGTAATTCAGCTGTCTGAGGGCGATTGGGTCCAAGTTCAGATGAGTAGCGATTTTATCCATGATCTGTTCGATACCGATCATGCCCTGTGGGCCGCCAAATCCCCTAAATGCTGTATTCGAAGGGGTATGTGTTTTGCATAAATGGGCGGTAATGCGGGTGTGAGGGATGGCGTAGGCATTTTCAGCGTGTGTCATCGCCCGGATGGCAATAGCCTTTGACAGATCATAAGACATTCCACATCGCAGATACTGGTCGATAATTAGCGCAATCAATCGCCCATCCTGATCAAAGCCAACTTTATAGACCAACTTGATATCATGGCGCTTACCTGTGACCCGCATGTCATCATCTCGGTCATAGACAAGGCGGGCTGGGCGCCCTGTTTTATGAGCAGCAAGCGCAGCAATGCAGGCGGTTAGATTGCTCTGGCTTTCCTTGCCTCCAAAGCCTCCGCCCATCCGTCTGACATCAACCTGAATATCACCATAAGTTAGCCCCAACATGCCAGCAACCTTATGCTGAATTTCACTTGGGTGCTGTGTAGATACAAATAACTGAATGCCTCCATTTTCATCTGCCTGGGCAATGGCGGCCTGGCCTTCCAGATAAAAATGCTCTTGCCCACCGGCATACAGCTCTCCTGCCAGCTGGCAGGGGGCTGCCGCATAGGCATTNTCTNCCTGTCCGGATGATAGAGTCAGNGGTTTTTCAAGAAAACTTTCCTGCTCAATAGCTGCATCGATGCTTAAGATAGGGGCAAGCGGTGTAATTTTAGTCTTCACCTGTTCTACTGCGTCTCTGGCTTGTNCTCGTGTATNAGCAACTACCGCGAATAGCGTCTGTCCATGATACATAATCTCATCTTTGGCAAATATAGGGTCATCACCCTTTACCGGGCTGCAGTCGTTTTTTCCGGGAATATCAGCAGCCGTAAGCACTGACCGCACTCCTGGCATGCGCAAAGCAGCTTCAGCATCAATTGAGATTAGCCGGCCATGCGCGACAGCACTTAACCCAAGTGCAATATGTACAGAGTTTTCTGGTAGGGCCATATCATCTACATAGCGAGCTTGCCCAGTGACATGAAGGGCGGCACTTTCATGGCGTAGGGCTGCGTGAACTTGCCTGGATTTTACAGGCAGGGTCATTGTCTTGCCTCGCTGGAGGCGATGCTGCACAAGGGGGACAACCCTGCCGATGCTAGTCCCTCTCCTGCTAGTCTTACAGGCTTGTCTGCTATCATTTCCAAACGGCATTTCTGTAAGAGATTGCGGGCGCCAAGCAATCGATACTCTGCTGAGGCTCTGACATCACTTATCGGNGTNAAATCATCTGCCAGGGCTGAATCGATTGCNGGTTCATTTANCTTGTCTGGCTCCAAAGCCTGTCCAATAAGAGCTGTTTCAAGTGANCGGGCGCGTTGCGGAACACCGGCCATGCCCCCAAAGGCTATTCGTGCAGCTGTAATCTTGCCNTCCTCTATTTTNAGAGCAAAAGCTCCCATTACGGCTGAAATGTCTTGGTCAAACCTACGGGAAAGTTTGTAACAATTGAATTTCCAATCCGTTGATAATTTCGGAATAAACAGGCCATCCACCCATTCACTTTGTTGCCGGTCCTGCTGACCGTAAGACAAAAAGAAATCTTCTAGTTTCAGCCTTCGCTCTTCTTTTCCACGTCGAAGAAGCAGGTCGGCATCCAGAGCGATGAAGGCAGGTGCCAGGTCACCAATTGGAGAGCCGTTGGCAATATTGCCGCCNACCGTCCCACTTGCCCTTACTTGTACTGAACCAAAACGTCGCCATAATTCCTTTAAAGATGGAAAATGTGCCGCCAGAAAATCAGCAGCTTTATGATGTGTAGCGGCGGCGCCAATATAAAAGCCGTCCTTTTGCTCTGTTACATCATCCAGCCCATTTACATCCTGAACAGATATAAATGTAGGCAATTTCCGATTTTGCTTAGTGATCCATAAGCCAATATCTGTTGCCCCGGCGATAATCTGTGCCTCAGGCTGTTCTATATAGGCTTGCGCGAAACTATCTTTTGAACAAGGAGCTACATAGGAGGCCCCCTCTGCCGCATAGGCCAGCTCCGGCATAGCCTCGCACGACTTTAAATAGGCTTTTTCTTTATCTAGTCGAACTGTTTCCCATTCAGCAAGAGGTTGTCCTGCAAGTGATTGGCCAGCTTTAATAATCGGNCCATATCCAGTACAGCGACAAAGATTTCCTGCAAGCAAATCATCAAGGTCAGAGGCACTAAAAGAAGATCTGTTTAGCCAGCCTCCATATAAAGACATTACAAACCCTGGGGTGCAGAACCCGCATTGTGAGCCGTGATGGTCTACCATCGCCTGTTGAACCGGGTGTAGCGTCCCATCTTCCTTTGCAACACCCTCAACTGTTCGGATGACAGATTTATCAGCCATTGGAAGCAACAGTATGCAAGCGTTCACAGGTTGCCAAACTATCTGGCCNGCTTGCAACCGCCCCACCAAAATNGTGCAAGCCCCGCAATCGCCTTCAGCACAACCCTCTTTTGTACCGGTCAGGCTNTGCGGACCGCGCAGCAATTNCAGTAGGGTTGTATCAGGGCGGAGACTTTCGATCTCATGCGCCTGTCCGTTGAGCATAAAATGAATTGGCCGGTATTTTTGCGGGCCTAACGCAGCTGACATAAATTACCTCGTTGCTGTTGCGCAGNTNCAAAAGCTCTCCATNATCAACGGTATCAAAACCATAGATGCAATCAAGCTGTTTTGGTTTGAGCAGTCAACAAATCCCGAATTGTAAAATTCGGGTTCAGGACTTGTCTTATTTCTCCGCCATCTTACACTCGCGTCATCGACGTTAATAAAGAATGGCCTCTAAGTTAANTTACCTGATTAAGTGAGNCTGACCTAAGCATCACTTGATTTCTTGCAATCATTTTTCTCTTTTCGAATCTGTATTTTTCCTGTTGGATAAGTAATGGNGAAGGGGTTGATGCTTGAATGACAAGGAGCGCACTGCTTCTGCGGTNGATGNGTTGGTCTATGATTANAGTGAAATGATAGGATACATTCTTGAATTAATCTCCTGTTTATACTTTAGAAAACTTCCCTTTAGCACACAGCATTTAATGATTTGTAAGCGAATATTTCGTCATGATGTTATTTCATCATATTTGCTCTTTCTAGCTTAACACATTGCCTGTACGTTTGAAGCTTACTATCGACAGCCATTTAGGTTGTTGAGGAGGTAAATAGATGGAAGAAACGCGTAAGCCCGTACTAGTTGAGTTAGCTAATATGCTAGCAAATTCATGGCGTGATCCTGGAAACTTGATCAATATTGATTCTCGTTTTTTTCCACTTAATCGAGTAGAGGCCTATTTTGTCCAGGATTGTATGTATGAGGAGCTCCAACAGGGCGTGGTTGGTTGGAAAGTTGGCGCGACTAGCGAAAGAATGCGTGAGCTTGACGGTCATGAGGATGTAATTCCTGGCCGCATATTTCAGTCCAGAAGTTATTTTGGAGCGAATCATAACCTGCAAATTAAATATTTTCCCGGTGCTCGAGCCGAGGCTGAATTCGCCTTCCAGCTGACTGCCAAACCGCATCTTCGACAGATGCCTTGGACTGCTTCTGAGATGGAAACCATGATGGTGCTTCATCCAGCGATAGAGATTATAGGTAATCGCTTTAAGCTAGAAGATGCCAAAAAGGCAGAAAATTCGCTTATGACGATNGCAGATAATGGCGGCGGCATGGGTTTTATATTCGGCGATCCTGTAGAAGATTGGCAGGGGATAGATTACCAACAGCATCTAATTGAACTTACAGTGAGTGATGGCACGCCTGCTGATAATTTTCTCGGGGAAATGCGTTGCGTTCCGGAGCAAGCCGCTGCCGATCTTGTTAATCATTTGGCATCGCGTGGCTACGAATTGCAGATAGGAGATTTTATCTCTACGGGCGCTGCATCGGTGCCACAATCCTTTTCATCTGGAGATTATGTACACGCTAATTTTGGTGAGCTTGGCGAGATAAAAGTAACATTCGAATAATCTGGATACAAAGTGGGGATAAAAGTAAAATGGTTGATATACTGGTCATCTTTGGGCCCAACCTGAATTTGCTCGGGACACGTGAACCGGAAATTTATGGTGCAGATAGCATGNCTGATATTTTGAAAGAGCTTGCTGTTGAAGCTGAGCGGCTCGGCCGGAGTATAGAAATCATACAATCGAATGAAGAGGGAGTTCTCGTAACTGCGCTTCAGGAGGCGCGCGATAAAGCCACGTCGATTCTGTTCAACTTGGCTGCCTATACGCATACTTCGATAGCACTTCGTGATGCGCTGGCAATGTTTGATGGCCCTAAGGTCGAGGTGCATCTATCGAACAACGATAGTCGAGAAAAATTCAGGCAGGTGAGCCTTACAGCAGGAGTCAGTGATGGCAGCGTTGTTGGGTTTGGTGCAGACTCCTTTTACTTGGGGTTTAATGCTGTGCATCATCTTTTGCGAAAAAAAGAGAGGGCTTGAGTAAACTAGCTCGTCCAGAAAGGGAAGATAACATGACAAAACAAATTCATCATGTGACCGTCGTTGGTGCTGGTGGTATGGGGGCCCTGTTTGGCGCAATCCTCTCTGAAGGGGGTCTTGAGGTAACGCTTGTGGATACTAATCGCGAACACATCGATGCAATTCAAAAGAATGGACTTCTGGTCTCTGGATATGGTGACAACAGGCGGCTCATGCTGAAGGCAACACATGACGTTAAACAGATTGAGCAAACTGATATTGTGCTGGTACAATGTAAGGGAACAGCAACCCATCAGGCGGCGCTTGCAATGACGCATCTTGCAGATGCAGGTGCCGTTTTTATAAGTTTTCAGAATGGCCTAGGCAACGAGGATGTTCTTGCGAACGTTCTTGGTCTTGAGAATATCCTGGGCGGGTTGACCTCGATGGCTGGCGCTCAAACAGGTCCTGGGCAGATCCGCGATTTTGACCGAGTGCCTTCCTACATTGGTGAATGGGGTGGCGGCATTTCAGTGCGCGCTGAAGCGGTCGCCGCTGCATTTACAGCGGCCGGGTTGGAGACATATGCAAGTACTGACATCAGAATGGACATCTGGAAAAAGCTTATTGGCAANATGGCGATGAGTGCTGTCTCTGGAGTAACTAATCTGACTAGTGTTGAAATCCTGAGACTGGAGCCACTTCGCAAGGTCTGTTATGCCGCGCTCGACGAGGCAATTTCAATTGCGCGCTCTCAAGATATTAATCTTGATCGCGACGTGGTAGTAAAGGGACTTGAGTTGATGACAGCACCGGGTGGTACCGGTGACAACAAATCTTCTCTTTGCTTGGATGTGTTGGCGCGCCGGCCTAGCGAAGTCGAATTTATTTATGGCGTGCCACTGCAGCTTGCTGACGAGGCTGGTCTCGCTGTTCCAACATTGCGTAGTCTTTATGGGTGTGTGAAGGGTATTGAAACACATTATGTTGGCTCGTACGACCGTGAGGGAGGATAAAAAATGGGTTTATTAACAGGGAAGACTGCCTTTGTGTCTGGTGGAACGAGGGGCATTGGGCTCGCTATCGCTGAGCGTNTAGCAAGAGAAGGTGCAGATGTTATGGTTAGCGGCAGCAGTNAATCCAATTGCGATGCAGCGGTTAAGAGAATTGCTTCCAATTCTGGTGGCCGCGTTGAGGCCTGTGCTGCCGACCTGCGAACACATGAAGGGTGCCAGTTTGTGTTCGACGCACAAGGTAAAGCTTTTAATTCTTGTGATATTTTTGTTCATAGCGCAGGCGCAACTAAGGGTGGTGTATTCCCTGACCAAGACGATACTGATTTCATTGATGGTTTTGCGCTTAAATTCCATGCCGGGGTCCGGCTGTCACGCCTCTTCTGGCCGTCGCTTGTTGCCGCGCGCGGTAATGTGGTGATGATTGTNGGTGGCGCGTCGCGCACTCCTGATGCCAAATTTATGGTTGGTGGTGCAGTCAATGCGGCGCTTGCAAATTTCAGCAAGGCACTGGCGGGTCAAGGCCTTCAAGATGATGTAAATGTGAATTGGATTAATCCGGGTCAGACGGAGACCGAGCGCTTGCAACAACTTCTCGAGACACGGGCGCGTGATGAGAATCGGAGTGTCGATGATGTCCGAGCTGAGCGTATGCAGGCCGAAGGCATTCGCCGTCTTGGGCAGCCAGAGGATACTGCAGCGCTTGTTGCATTCCTCTGTAGTAATGAGGCACGCCATATCCANGGTGCNGGCATTGCTGTAGATGGTGGCGCGACAAAGGGGTATTTTTAATGAATTTTTCTTTGTCTGAGGAGCAGTATCTGCTTGTTTCAAGCATCCGAGGTTTCATTGANTCTGAGTTACGGCCGTTAGANGAAGACATCGAAAAGACTGGTCGACTTGCTGATGATNTGGCCTCTGAGATCCGCGCTAAATCANAGGAACTCGGTCTTTATGCAGTTAATATTCCAACTAAATACGGCGGTGGTGGTCTGTCGGTCTTGGACTGGATGATCGCTGAAGAGCAGTTTGGCCGCACTAGTGACATTTTGGTTCGCCGTGCCTTCGGCAATGTTTACGAAATTTTGCTAGAAGGCACAGACGCGCAGATCGAGACATATCTAATTCCTGCGGTTCGTGGTGACCGAACCTTTTCTGTAGCCTTCACTGAACCTGAGGCGGGGTCTGATGCTGCTGCTATAAAAACTAGAGCAGTCCGAAAGAATGACGGTTGGGTGCTGAACGGTTCTAAGCATTTCATCTCGGATGGTTTGTATTCTGACTTCTTCATTGTTACCGCAGTCACGAACCCGGACGCAGGTGCGCGTGGAATTTCCACATTTATTCTCGACAAGGGGCTTGCAGGGTTCACCGTTGGTCGAGATCAGCCGATGATGGGGCTAAAGGGTACTTCACACGTAGAAATGCACTTCGAGAATGTGAAACTTAATGAAGGCTGCCTTCTTGGGAAGGAGGGCCAAGGTTTAAAGTTGGCGCTAGCAACTCTTGGTCGTGTGCGGTTAGCGCAGGTGTCCGCACGAGCCGTGGGCAGGAGCAGCATGATCCTCGATAGCTGTCTTCGTTATTCTAAGGATAGGAGGCAATTTGGCTCACCAATTGGGGAATTCCAGATGATCCAGCATATGCTTGCCGACTCGGCGATGGAGATCAACGCTTGCCGACTGGCCCTCTGGCAGACGGCAAGCCGTATTGATGCTGGAGAAGAGGCGCGGGGTGCGATATCGATGCTAAAAGTGCAGGCTTCAGAAATGCTTGGGCGGGTTGTTGACCGAGCGGTTCAAATCTATGGTGGTGCTGGATATTGCTGTGATTTGCCGATTGAGCGTTATTACAGAGATGCGCGCATCGCGCGGATATATGACGGAACNTCAGAAATTCACCGTATGGTTATGGCTCGACAGATGATGAAGGGGGATGTCGGCCTTTTCGACATCTATGAANAAGCAAGATGACAAAGGTAAAATTCCTTTCTGCGGACGAAGCTGCAGCCATGGTTAAGGATGGTGATACGATTGGTCTTGCTGGTGGCGGTGGCGGTTTGGTTGAGGCGAGCGCACTACATGCTGCTGTGGAGCGAAGTTTTCTTGAAACGGGCCATCCCCGAAATTTAACTTGCATTCATGCGCTTGGTATAGGCGATAGGCAGGAGCGTGGCATGAACCGATTTGCTCATGTAGGCATGACCAGCCGTGTGATTGGGGGGCATTGGGTATGGTCACCACGGATGCAGCAGATGGCGCGGAATAACGATATTGAGGCTTATGTGCTGCCTGGTGGGGTGATCATGCAATTGATGCGCGAGGTAGCCGCTGGTCGTCCTGGGTTAATCACCCATGTTGGGCTTGGTACCTTTGTTGATCCGCGGCTAGATGGTGGACGCATGAACGAGGCTGCAAAGCAAAATCTGACGGAAATAATAACCATAGAAGGTAGAGATTATTTACGCTATCTGCCAATTCCAGTAACGGTAGCACTTCTTCGTGGTAGTTACGCCGATGAAGAGGGTAATATTTCATTGGAGGANGAGCCGGCTAATCTTGACATTTATGCGATAGCCGCCGCAGCACATAACAGTGGTGGAAAAGTAATTTTCCAGGTACGAGGAATGGTTCCACGCCATAGCATGAAGGCACGCGAAGTGCGTATTCCGGGAGCGCTGGTCGATGCTGTTGTTGTTGATGAAACACAGCAGCAGGGCTACGAAGTGGTCTATGACGCAGCGTTGTCTGGTCAGAAACGTAGAGAGGGTTTTGCTCAACCTGAGCCGTTGTTTTCATCACGTTTGGTAATAGCACGCCGCGCTCAACAGGAGCTTTATGATAATGCTGTGATAAATTTTGGCTTTGGTATTCCCGACCAGATTGCCAAGTTGATCGACCATGACGGCAAATCGGCGCGATATTTTCAGACTATTGAGCATGGCACCTATGGCGGCAGGTTAATGGATGGAGATCTGTTTGGGTATGCTATGAATCCAAGTTGTATGATCGACGGCCCTTCGCAGTTTGATTTTTATTCGGGCGGTGGACTGGACATAGCCTTTCTTGGTTTTGGTGAGATAGACGCTGTCGGCAATGTCAATGTTTCCAAGCTCGGTGGCAATACCGTTGGGCCGGGTGGTTTTATTGATATTGCCCAAAACGCACGTAAGGTGGTGTTTTGCGGTACTTTTGATACAGGTGGCGCNCGCACTGAGGTGGGTTCTGGCGTCATGCGAGTGACAGAGCATGGGCGGATCTCTAAGCTGGTCGATAAGGTCGACCAGATAACCTTTTCAGGTCCCCAATCATTATTGCAAGGTCAGAAAGTTATTTACATTACTGAGCGAGCGGTTTTTGAGTTGCGAGAAAATGGCTTGCACATAATTGAGATCGCTCCAGGAATTGACTTGCAAACAGATCTGCTTGACCGAATGGGGTTTGTACCAAACATGAATTCACCTCTGTCTGAAATGGACAGTAATTATTTTAAAAAATGATGTAGTGGGGACCGTCAATGGATGTATTCAGAATTGGGCTGATTGGTGCTGGTTCGATTGGCACGAGGCATATTAAGGCCATTGATGAGTTGGCGCTGATCGAACTTGTAGCTATTGCAGACCCAGCGCCCGCAGCAGCAAAGCTTGCGGAATCTCGCGGCCTTGAGGCTTTTTCTGATGCTGAGAGCATGCTCTCAAAGACAGATGTTGATGCAGTTATCATTGCCACCCCAACGGAGCGTCACCATGCTGATTTGATGATGGTTCTCAAGTATNGCAAGACGGTATTGGTTGAAAAGCCGATTACTGCGACCACGAAAGAGGCTGACGAGGTGACTAACTATGCAGCTGAACAGGGATGCCAGGTTCTTGTTGGCCATCAGAGACGATATTACCCTTGCGCGCAAATAGCGCGAGATATTATTCAAAATGGCCGCATCGGCAGGCTGATGGCGGTAAGTGGTCAGTGGACAACGCGCAAGGATGAAGACTATTTCGCTCCAGCGTGGCGCCGTAATTTCGAGGCTGGCCCAATTTTGACCAACCTAATTCATGAAATTGATCTCTTGCGTTTTATATGTGGTGACATNGCGTCGGTGTCTGCTGAGATGACTAATCATGATCAAAATTTTGAGAAGGAAGATGCGGTTGCAATAAGCTTGAAATTTGCCAATCAGGCGGTTGGAAGTTTTTTGCTTTCGGATCGAACGCCGTCNCCCTGGACNTGGGAAATGGCGCTTGGTGAAAGTNTAAANTTTCCNAANACNGGCATGAATAGNATTCGCTTTTTGGGTGTNCANGGTGCGCTGGAATTTCCGAATCTGGTGCTGTGGAAGCATGCTGATGATAATGGTAACTGGCACCAGGAGATCGCGCCTGAAGTAATTGAGGCGCCATTCATTGATGCCTATGTGGCGCAGTGCGAACATTTGCGGGCCGTTGCACGCGGCTGTGAAACACCTATTGTCGATGCGCTAAATGGGAGCAGATCACTTGATGCTACACTCGCAGCTGCGCGCGCAGCGACGGGTGGAAAGCGCATTCAACTCTCAAATTAAATGAAATTTAGGAGGGATTAAAATGACGGATTTCTATCTTAAAATTGGCGATACCACTAGCTTCACCAAGACGGTCTCAGAAAGTGATGTCTACCAGTTTGCGGGCATAACAGGTGATTTTTCTCCAAACCATGTCAATAAGGCTTATATGGAAAAATCTAGTTATGGTCGGTTGATGGCACATGGTGCTCTAATCGTTGGATTTATGTCTACAGTCTCGACCCAAATAATTGCTCATAGTCGTGAGGCAGAAGAAACTCCGGTCTCAGTTGGGTATGATAAGGTTAGATTTTTAAAGCCAGTCTTCCTGGGCGATACGATTACCGTCGCATATACTGTAAGCGAAATCGATGTTGTGCGGCGCCGGTCGACAGCTGGTATTGAGGTTACGAATCAGAATGATGAGCTTGTCGCGGTTGCCAGCCATATTCTTCAATGGGTGCCGAACAACTAATTACTAGTGGAACTCAAAATGGGGAGATCAAATTGAAAAGTCTGGTCGATATTGCCGGTCAAAACTTCATTGTAACTGGTGCAGCCAAAGGCATTGGTTTAGCTATCAGTTCGCTTTTTAACAGTCTAGGGGCAAAGGTTTCTGGTTGGGATCTCGATGACTCTGGTATGAAGAACAATCCAGTTTTCGCTGACAGTCAGATTGTTGATGTCACCAACCCATTGCAGACAAAGGAGGGGTTCGGCGCCAGCCTCGCAGCTCTTGGTGATATCGATGGCGTTATTGCAAATGCTGGGGTGAATGGGCCAACAAAACCGTTGTGGGATTATTCGCTGTCAGAATGGCAAATGGTGATGTCGGTTGATCTNACAGGGGTATTTCTGACTGTGCAGGCCGCTCTTGGTCATTTGAGGGAACGGGAACAAGGCCGNATTATCATTATTTCCTCTATNGCAGGAAAGGAAGGCAACCCGGGTGCCGTGCCCTATGGCGCAGCAAAAGCCGGCGTCATAGGACTTGCGAAGGGGCTGGCGCGTGAATTGCTACCATCAGAGATTACGGTAAATTGTATTGCGCCTTCGATGGCAATGACGGACTTGCTGGATGAGATGAGCGCGGAATATATTGCAGATAAGAAAAGCCGGATCCCCATGGGGCGTCTATGTACACCTGAAGAGATTGCCAGTGTAGCAGCGTTTATTGCTTCCCCAGCATGCAGTTTTACCACCGGTCAAATTTTTGATGTGACTGGCGGGAGAGCCACATGGTAAACGCACTTCGTCAGCTGCAGCTTGATGACCTTTGCGTGCATCAAGTGACACTTTCAGGCCAATGTGATTTCGCTAATTCACTGGCAGTGCTTCGAAATGCAGGCATCAAAAGAACCGCGCTATGGACGCCAATGATCAACTCTTGTGGTATTTCCGAAGCCAAACGGATATGGGATAGCGCTGGTATGACGGCTGAGTCTCTTTGTGTTGCATGCCTCTTCGAAGATGAAGCGTTGCTTCGCGAGCAGCTTGATCTTTCTGATATGTTTGGTGCNCGAACNCTTGTGATAATTACTGGTGGATTTGAGGCACTGAAGTCTGCAGGCCACGATGGTGATATCGATTATGCCCGTAGTTTATTAGTAGAACGGCTTGCTTTGGCAGCGGAGCTTGCTGACAGTTATCGGGTCAGACTGGCCTTTGAGCCTCTGCACCCAATGGTCTGTGGCTTTCGGTCAATTGTCTCAACTCTTCAAGAATCACTCGATATTCTTGATCAAATGGATGATTCTCATGACATAGGCCTTGCCATCGACACCTATGCCCTTTGGTGGGAACATGATTTGCAGGAAAAGTTGAAACGTGCTGGTAGGCGTATTCTGAATTACCATGTTTCCGATTGGCTTGCTGACACAANGGATCTCCGGCTTGATCGTGGAATGCCAGGCGACGGNCAGATCGCGCTTTGTGACTGGCGCCANATGATTGAAGCAGCTGGCTATTTTGGCCCAATTGAAGTCGAAATTTTCTCACGTGACCGTTGGTGGAAGACTCCAGCCGAAAAGATGATAGAGAAAATCATACAACGGATGAACTCTGCCTTCTAAAAAACATTACAAAAAAGTTGAGTTAGCTATGTGTGAGATAATGATGATTTTTCTTCAAATAAGTGTTTGCGTATCTCAAAAGGTATCATATCATTTTACCCTTAAAGTTACATGTTTACCTTGAATTAAGCCGTTAGTTGTTCAAAAAAGTATTCATTGGCTTGAAGTCGCAGGGGGGGAAATATTGCTTGAGATCAAAGGGGTGCACGCGGGATATGGCAATCTAAAAATCCTGCGTGGTATAGATATGAAAGTGCCAACTGGCGGTATTGTTACCCTCCTAGGGGGGAACGGCACCGGCAAGTCCACTCTTCTTAAAGCTATTTCAGGATTGATCCCTTTGATGGAGGGTGAGGTCACTTTTGATGGCGTGAGCGTCTCGAAATTGAAGCCTCACGAACGCATGCGACTTGGCCTAGTTCAGGTAACACAAGCAAAAGAAGCCTACCCTGCTATGACAGTTGAGGAAAATCTTGTTGTTGGTGCTTACACACGTAAAGACCGTGAAGCCACAAAAGCTGATCTTCTAAAGGTTTATGATTTTTTCCCTGTTCTTCGTGAGCGACGAAAGCAGCTATCTGGTACGCTGTCCGGTGGTGAGGTACAAATGTTGGTAATTGGCCGCGGCCTAATGGCGTCTCCAAAGATGCTTATGCTTGATGAGCCAAGCGCTGCGTTAGCTCCGAAAGTGGTTCTGGAGATTTTTGCTAATATCAACCGGATCGCGAAATCTGGTGTGACGGTCTTGGTTGTTGAACAGAATGTCAGGATGGCACTGATATTAGCCCAATATGGTTACATCATTCGTGATGGAGTGATTATGATGAAAGGTGAAGCCAAAAAGCTAATTAGCGACCCAGCAGTTAAGGAATCGTTCCTTGGCGGTTCTGTGTCNGACNCCACAAAAGCTCTTAGNAATTAGACAGCNAATTGTAGGAATTAAAAATTATGGGATTTGATTTTAACTCGTTGCTAGCTTTCATTATTTTTGGTGTCACCATTGGCGTAGTTTATGGAATTGTGGCGCTTGGAATCTCGCTGATTTATTCTGGATTAGATATCGTGCATTTCGCTCATGGTGAAATGTATATGTTTGGNGCCTTTTTTGGGCTTGTGCTCGCACACAACGTTGGTGTGCCTTACCCAGTTGCACTAATTGGNGCGATGATACTTACGGCCATACTTGGGATGTTNGTGGAAAGAGTTTTCTACCGAAGACTTACACGTGCTGGTGGTGGATATACGGTTGCCGGTATGGGAATGATCATCTGCGGTTTTGGTATGTCAGTCGCTCTAGTTAATGCTGCTTATTTTTTCTTTGGCGCAGAAGCAGAGCCCTTTCGAGCCAATCTTGACTACATACCGCGGTTAACCTTTCCAGGAGATATCAATGTTCCTGAAAGCTATGTATTAACAGCGATTATCTCAGTATTACTAATGGCTGGACTACATTATTTTTTGCGGCACACAAAGACCGGGCTAGCTGTTCGTGCAGTTGCTCATAACAAGGACATAGCTTATCTAATGGGCATAAATGTGCCCTTGATGATTTCACTGATTTTTGGTCTTGCCTGCGGTCTTGCTGCTGCTGCCGGGGTGTTGATTGGCCCAATGCAATCAGTGCAGGTGGAAATGGGTTACTTAATGTTAATGAAAGCGTTTGCTGCCGCTGTTGTTGGCGGGTTTGGTTCGCTTCCTGGTGCGATACTTGGCGGCATCATGGTTGGCATTTTTGAAAATCTTGGCGCCGCTTATATTTCAGCGAGTCATAAAGACATTTACGCATTTTTGCTTTTAATCCTAGTTTTGATGTTCAGGCCATCAGGCTTGTTTGGGGTTGAGGCAAAAGTAAAGGCATAGTGATTTTTCGGATCACTATGAGGTTTATGGCCTTAAAACAAAACTGGAGGAAAAAATGCGAA
>FUFK010802845.1_pt1 | contig 19880 bp, 17 predicted proteins | sample 1021851 | NCBI WGS metagenome assembly FUFK01 (sample SAMEA51879418, study PRJEB19060) | metagenome
CCGAGGATAAAGCCCGCCTGGGTGGCGATGGTGAGGCGCCCCAGGTCGGTCTCGGTGAGCCCCAGTTCCTGGCCCAGGGACAGCCCCACGCCGTTAACGCTGAACCACAGCGAGGTGCCCAGAAACTGGGCGGCGACAATCACCGCCAGGGGGAAGCGGGACAGGGTTTCGGCGGGCATGGCTTCCCCTTTTGGCCAGGTACGGGCTTACATGGTGCGCTGATTGACCCGGCGGGACACCTCTTCCGCGCTCTCCTTGCGTTCGGAGTAGCGGTCGGTGAGATAGTCGCTGCGATCACGGACCAGCAGGGTGAATTTCACCAGTTCCTCCATGACGTCGACGATACGATCATAGTAGGGGGACGGCTTCATGCGGTCGTTGTCGTCGAATTCCAGGAACGCCTTGGGCACCGACGACTGATTGGGGATGGTCACCATGCGCATCCAGCGGCCCAGCACGCGCAGGTGATTGACGGTGTTGAACGACTGCGAGCCGCCGCTCACCTGCATCACCGCCAGGGTTTTGCCCTGGGTCGGGCGCACGCCGCCCAGCGCCAGCGGAATCCAGTCGATCTGCGCCTTCATGATGCCGGTCATGGCGCCGTGGCGCTCCGGCGAGCACCACACCATGCCTTCGGACCACTGCGCCAGCTCGCGCAGTTCCTGGACCTTGGGGTGCTCCGCCGGCTCGGCGTCCGGCAGCGGCAGCCCGCGCGGGTCGAAAATCCGCGTTTCGGCGCCCATGGCCTCCAACAGGCGTGCCGCCTCCTCCACCGCCAGACGGCTGAACGAGCGCGCCCGCAGGGACCCGTAAAGCAACAGAATCCGGGGTTTGTGAGTGGACGGCTGATCCTGGAACACGCGGCCCACGCCGGGAACCTGGAAGCAGTTGTCGTCGAGATTAAAAAGGTCTGTCATGGCGATAACTTCAGCGCTGTTGGTTTTAGCTATTAACTATTAACTGTTCACTCTTAACTGTTCACTGCTCACCGCCGTCCTCAAACCAGTGCTTGGTACGGTTAACGATGGCCACCAGCGACAACATCACCGGCACCTCCACCAGCACGCCCACCACCGTGGCGAGGGCGGCGCCGGAGGACAGCCCGAACAGGCTGATCGCCACCGCCACCGCCAGCTCGAAGAAGTTGGAGGTGCCGATCAGGCAGGCCGGGCCGGCCACGTTATGGGGCAGGCGCAGCCAGCGGGCGGCGACGAAGGCGACCAGGAAGATGCCGTAGGTCTGAATCAGCAGCGGAATGGCGATCAGNACNATGGCCTGGGGCTTGGCGAGGATGGTNTCCGCCTGGAAGCCGAACAGCAGCACCACCGTGGCCANCAGNCCNAGGATGCTNACCGGCTTGAGGGNGTGNACGAAATCGTCCACCGCNTTNTCGCCGCCGCGNCCGCTCAGCCAGCGCCGGGTGAGCGCCCCGGCCACCAGCGGCAGCAGTACGTACAGNACNGTGGACAGCACCAGGGTGTCCCAGGGCACGGTGATGTCGCTGACGCCCANCANCAGCGCGGCGATGGGGGCGAAGGCGAANACCATGATNACGTCGTTCACCGACACCTGCACCAGGGTGTAGTTGGCGTCNCCCTTGGTGAGNTGGCTCCACACGAACACCATGGCGGTGCACGGCGCCACGCCCAGCAGGATCATGCCGGCGATGTACTCGCTGCCGGTCTGNGGGTCNACCATGTCGGCGAACAGCACCTTGAAGAACAGCCAGCCCAGCGCCGCCATGGTGAACGGCTTGATCAGCCAGTTCACCACCAGGGTGAGCAGCAGGCCCTTGGGNTTGTCGCCGACGCGCTTCATGGCGGCGAAGTCGATCTGGATCATCATCGGGTAGATCATCACCCAGATGAACACCGCCACCGCCAGGTTCACATGGGCNACCTCGAAGGCGGCCACCGCCTGGAACAGGCCCGGCACCGCCAGCCCGAGGGCGACGCCGGCGACGATCGCCAGCCCCACCCAGACGCTGAGAAAACGCTCAAAAAACGGCATCGATTGCGATCCTTTATTCCTGACCCAGCTCGCGGTGGATTTTCTGCATGGAGGCGACCAGGCCGAGCGGCGTGGTGGCGGCGAGATCCAGTGCCGCCAGCTTTTCCAGGCGCTGGCGCAGACGCTGGTAGGTGCGCTCAAAGACGGTGTCGATTTCGTCGTCGCTGCCCTCGGCGCCGGCCGGGTCGGGGATGCCCCAGTGCACCTTGGCGGCCTCGGACAGCCACACCGGGCAGGCCTCGCCGGCGGCGGCGTCGCACACCGTAATGATCACATCGAAGCGCTCGCCTTCCAGATCGTCCATGGACTTGGACGCCGGCTGGTCCACCGGCACGCCGTGACGCTCCAGCACCGCCAGGGCGCGCGGGTGCACCTGCCCGGTGGGCTGGCTGCCGGCGCTGCGGGCGCGGATGCGGCCTTCGCCGAGGTGATTGGCGAGCGCCTCGCCGAGAATCGACCGGCAGGAGTTGCCGGTACACAGAAACAGCACGTTCAGGGGCAGTTCCATGGGAGTCTCCATTAACAGCAGACCGGCGCCGGTGTGCGCAGGCCCAGTTGTGCCCGGGCCGGCGTGGCCAGGGTTTCAATGACAGTGAGCGCCCACTCCGGCAACTCGGGATTGAGGCGGTAGTGCATCCAGGTGCCCTGCCGGCGCGCCACCACCAGTTCGCACTGGCGAAGCTGNGCCAGATGNCGGGANATGGTNGACTGGGGGGCGTCCAGNGCNTCCACCAGATCGCAGACGCAGATCTCGCGCTGCACGTCCATCAGGCAGACCAGGCTCAGGCGCAGGTCGTCGCCGAGGCATTTGCAGAGTTTGGTGGCGGNGAGGTTGGTCATGGNGNGGTGGGAGCCTATATTCGTATATTCGGAATTACGGATATATTGGAGCAGACGCCGATCTTTTTCAAGGTCTCTGGAATCCTGCCGGGCGGCGTAGCCGCCCTTTCGCGGGCGGGGCCCGCTCCCACAGGACGCTTCCACAAGGCCCGCATTCATCGCGGGCCCGGGCAGGGGTTAGTCCTTTTTGCGGACTTCTTTTTCCATTTCGTCGATGGAGATGTGGCGCACGTCGGTGCCCTTGACCAGGAAGATCACCTGCTCGCCGATATTGCGGGCGTGGTCGCCGATGCGCTCCAGGGCGCGCAGGGACCAGATGATGTTGAGCACCCGGGAAATGGCGCGCGGGTCTTCCATCATGAAGGTCACCAGGGCACGCATGGCGGAGCGGTACTCCAGGTCCACTTCGCTGTCCTCGGCGGCCACTTCCACGGCCTTGTCGGCGTCGAAGCGGGCAAAGGCGTCCAGGGCGTCGCGCAGCATGTTGCGCACGTGGTTGCCGATGTGCCGGACTTCCACGTAGCCGCGCGGTGATTCGCCGTCCTCGGCCAGCTGCAGCGCCATGGCGGCGATCTTGGCGGACTCGTCACCGATGCGCTCCAGGTCCGACACCGCCTTGGACACGGCGATGATCAGCCGCAGGTCCGAGGCCGCCGGCTGGCGCAGGGCCAGTACGCGGGCGCACTCTTCGTCGATCTGGATTTCCAGGTCGTCGACCCGGTCTTCCGTGGTAAGCACTTTTTCCGCCAGGGCGGAGTCGGCGTGCAGCAGCGCTTCCAGCGCGTCCACCACCTGTTTTTCCACCAGGCCTCCCATCTCCATCAGATGGTTGCGGATGGATTCCAGCGCCTCGTTGAATTGCGAGGAGCTGTGCTGACCAAAATGCATGCGATCCATGTTGTCTCTCCTTGGACCCGTTGGCCTTAGCCGAAGCGGCCGGTGATGTAGGCTTCCGTGAGCTCGTGCTCCGGCTTGGTGAATACGGTTTCGGTGTCGTTGACCTCGATCAGCCGCCCCAGGTGGAAGTAGGCGGTGCGGTGGGACACGCGCGCGGCCTGCTGCATGGAGTGGGTGACGATGGCGATGGTGTAGGACTCAGAGAGCTCGTCGATCAGCTCTTCGATCTTGGCGGTGGCGATCGGGTCCAGCGCCGAACAGGGCTCGTCCATCAGCACCACTTCCGGGCTCACCGCGATGGTGCGGGCGATGCACAGACGCTGCTGCTGGCCGCCGGACAGGCCGGTGCCGGGCGAGTGCAGGCGGTCTTTCACTTCCGTCCACAGGCCGGCCTTGCGCAGGCTGTTCTCGACGATTTCATCGAGATCGTACTTCTTGTCGGCCAGGCCGTGCAGCCGCGGGCCGTAGGCCACGTTGTCGTAGATCGACTTGGGGAACGGGTTGGGCTTCTGGAACACCATGCCGACGCGGGCGCGCAGTTCCACCACGTCCAGCTTGGGGTCGTAGAGGTCCTGATCGTCCAGGTACAGCTCCCCTTTCACCCGGCAGATATCAATGGTGTCGTTCATGCGGTTGAGGGACCGCAGAAAGGTGGACTTACCGCAGCCGGAGGGGCCGATCAGGGAGATCACTTCGTTCTTGCCGATGTCCAGGCTGACGTCGTGGATCGCCTGGTTGTCGGCGTAAAACACGTTTACGTGGCGCAGTTTCATCTTGGGCGCGTCCACGAACGGCTTGCCCACGGTTTTTTCCGGGTAGGGAGTATCCTGCATTGACCTTTCTTCCACGTCGATCAAGGGCTTCGCCGCATCATCATCGGCGCGGTTGCGGTTGTCCAGTTCTCGTGCGGTATCCATGTTCCTCTCCTTACCAACGGCGCTCAAGGCGCTTGCGCAGTACCACCGCCAGCGTGTTCATGGTGATCAGGAAGGCGAGCAGGACCATGATCGCCGCCGATGTCATGGCCACGAAGGACTGCTCGGGGCTGTCCGCCCAAAGATAAATCTGCACCGGCAACACCGTGGCCGGGTCGGTGGGGCCGCCGGGGATGTCGACGATAAAGGCGACCATGCCGATCAACAGCAGGGGCGCGGTTTCGCCCAGGGCCTGGGCCATGCCGATGATCGAGCCGGTCAGCATGCCCGGCAGCGCCAGCGGCAGCACATGGTGCAGCACCACCTGCATCTTCGACGCGCCCAGAGCCAGGGCACCCTCGCGCACCGAGGGCGGCACGGTCTTGATCGCGGCGCGGCTGGTGATAATGATGGTCGGCAGCGTCATCAGGGTCAGTACCAGGCCACCCAACAGCGGCACCGAACGGGGCAGGCCGAACACATTGATGAAAATCGCCAGGCCCAGCAGACCGAAGATGATCGACGGCACCGCGGCCAGGTTGTTGATGTTCACTTCGATGAAGTCGGTGAATTTGTTGCGCGGCGCGAATTCTTCCAGATAGATGGCCGCCGCCACCCCGATCGGGAAGGACAGGCAGAGCGTGACCAGCATGGTGAAGAAGGAACCGACGATCGCGCTGCCGATGCCAGCCAGTTCCGGCTCGCGGGAATCACCGCTGGAGAAGAACGAAGCGTTGAAGCGCTTTTCCGTGTCACCGGCCGCTTCCAGGTCTTCGATCCACTGCTTCTGCTGGTCACCGAGACGGGCTTCGGGCCGCTTTTTCTCCGACGTCTTCAGATACAGATCCACGTCGTCGTCCGCCAGCAACCAGAGGTCGCGGGTGCCGCCCAGCAGGCTGGGATCGGCCTTCAGTTCGTCGCGCAGGTTATAGCTGGCGCCGCTGCTCACCAGGGCATAGAGCTGACGCTGCTGCTGGCGGTCGTCGACACCGGGAAAGCGCTCGCGCAGCGCTTCCTTGATCACGCCACCGAAGTTCGCGTAATTGAGTTGCTCGTCATCGCTGGCGTCATCCACGCCGAGCACGTCCGGGTCCAGGCTGATCTCCAACTGAATGTAGTGCTCGAAGAACGCACTGTGGCCCTTGCCGATAATGTCGGTGAACAGGATCAGCAGCGCCAGCAGGCCGATACCGATGGACACAATGCCGTAGGCCTGGAAACGCTTCTCCTGCCGATAACGTCGCGCCAGACTCTCACGCACTTTCGCCGTGGTCTCGCTCATTACGCCGCCTCCCGGTGGATTGTCAGTCGGTTCATTCGTACTGCTCCCGGTATTTCTTGACGATGTGCAGGGCGACCACGTTGAGCACCAGGGTGGTGATGAACAGCATCAGACCGAGCGCGAAAGCGGCCAGCGTCTTGGCGCTGTCGAACTCCTGGTCGCCGGTAAGCAGGGTGACGATCTGCACGGTGACCGTGGTGACCGCTTCCAGCGGGTTCACGGTCAGGTTGGCGGCGAGACCCGCCGCCATTACCACGATCATGGTTTCGCCGATGGCGCGGGACGCGGCCAGCAGGATGCCGCCCATGATGCCCGGCAGCGCGGCGGGGAAGACCACCTTGCGAATCGTCTCGGACTTGGTGGCGCCCAGGCCCAGGGAGCCGTCACGCATCACCTGGGGCACGGCGGTGATCACGTCATCGGAAATCGAGGAGACGAAGGGAATAATCATCACGCCCATCACCAGGCCGGCGGCCAGGGCGGATTCGGAGGCCACGTCCAGCCCGATGCTTTCGCCCACATCACGGATGAACGGGGCCACGGTCAGCGCGGCGAAGAAGCCGTAGACCACGGTCGGCACCCCGGCGAGGATCTCCAGCAGCGGCTTGGCCACGGCGCGCACCTTGGCATGGGCGTATTCGGCCAGGTAAATGGCCGACATCAGGCCCACCGGCACCGCCACCAGCAGCGCGATGGCCGAGATCAGCAGCGTGCCCATGAACAGCGGCACGGCACCGAAGGCGCCTTCGGAGGCCACCTGGTCGGCGCGCAGGGCGGTCTGCGGGCTCCACTGGGTGCCGAACAGGAAGTCCACCGGCGACACCTGGCCGAAGAAGCGGATTGACTCGAACAGCACCGACATGACAATGCCGACGGTGGTCATGATCGCCACCAGGGCGCACAGCATGAACAGCACCCGCAGGATCTTTTCCACCTGCTGGCGGGCGCGCAGTTGCGGCGCGATCTTCAGCCAGCCCCAGGCGCCGCCGAGCATGGCGACGACGATGAACACCACCGTCAGCGCCATGGTGTTCGTGCCGCGCAACCGCACCAGGCGGTCCGCCGCCTCACGGATTTCCGGGGTCGCCGAGCCCGCCGGCAAGGCGCCGCTGGCGACGTTCTGAATCTGGCTGAGCAACAGGCCCCGCCCCCCTTCGGTGGCCGGGCGGATTTCCTCGGGCAGACTCATCATCACCGTGCTTTGGATAATGGCGTCGTCCAGTACCAGCCAGGCGCTGAGTACCACCAGCGCCGGGATCGCGCACCACAGCGCCGCCCGCATCGCATAATAGAACGGCAGCGACTCAAGGTGGCGGATCCCGCCCAGCGGCCGCGCCTGGGCCAGGGACCTTTGCCAGCCTATATAGTAGGCCGCCGCCACCATGGCGACCAACAGCAACAACAGGTTGCCTGTTTGCATGCCAACAACTCCGAGTGGGTGATTTTCTCGCGCAAACCTGGGGTTTGAGAGAAAAAACCGGGTTTATCCACACCCCGCCGGGGCGAAGAAAGCCCGGTGACTCAGCGTCACCGGGCTTGGTTCGTTACGCGTCCCTGCGTAAGCCCACGTCCTGTCTTACAGTTCCTTACCGGTCATGCTCTTCAGGCTTTGTGCCTGCTTGGCCATCTTGGCGCGCATGTCGTCCGGCAGCGGAATCATGCCTTTGTCGACCAGGTAGCCGTCCGGACCCCAGGCGCGCTCGCTGGTGAATTCCTTGACGTAGCCTTCAATGCCGGGGACCACGCCCACGTGCGCTTTCTTCACGTAGAAGAACAGGGAGCGGGATACCGGGTAATCGCCGCTGGCGATGGTTTCCATTTCCGGCTCAACGCCTTCGATGGTGGCGGCCTGCACCTTGCCACGGTTCTGTTCCAGGAAGGAGTAGCCGAACACGCCCATCGCTTTCGGGTTGGAGCCCAGCTTCTGCACGATCAGGTTGTCGTTCTCGCCGGCTTCCACGTAGGCGCCGTCTTCACGGATGCTGCGGCAGATGGACTTGTACTTGGACTTGTCTTCCTTCTTGATGGCGGCGATCCAGTCGAAGGTCTTGCAGCCGCCTTCGATGGCCAGCTCGTTGAACGCGTCGCGGGTACCGGAGGTGGGCGGCGGGCCCAGCACTTCGATCTCGGTGTCCGGCAGCTCCGGGTTCACTTCGCTCCACTTCTTGTACGGGTTGGGCACCAGCTTCTCGCCGCCCTTCGGATCCGGTACTTCCTTGCCCAGCGCCAGGAAAATATCACGCTTGGACAGGTCGATCTTCTCGCCTTCCACGGAGTTGGCGATCACGATGCCGTCATAACCGATCACGACTTCGGTGATCTCTTTAACGCCGTTCTTCTGGCACATCTCGAACTCGGAGCTCTTCATCCGGCGGGATGCGTTGGTGATGTCCGGGTTCTCGGTGCCGATGCCCTGGCAGAACAGCTTCATGCCGCCGCCGGAACCGGTGGATTCGATTTTCGGCGTCGGGTTGCCGCTACGACCGAAGCGCTCGGCCACGGTGGTGGCGAACGGGTATACCGTGGAGGAACCCACGATGGAAATGGTGTCACGGGCGATCGCGGTGGCCGGGGCGCTGGCGAGGGCCACGGCGGCGGCGGCGCCGACGAGAGTCGCTTTCATTTGAAATTTCACTGTTAGCCTCCTGGTTGCATGGCGCCGGCGTTGGTCTCAACCCGGCTTCTTCTCTTCAGGCATGACGCATGCTAGAGGCGGAATGTGACAGCAACATTACATAACCGGGACGGTTTGCGCACCCACCAGCCCCGTGAGTCCCGTTCTGCGCCGTTTTGCTGACCCCGAGGGCCATCATCCGTATAATCGCGCCGCATCCGAGACCCGGCGAGGCCATTTTGACCCGACAACGCCTGCAGCAACTGAAACGCTGGCAACAGCGCCTGACCGCCTTCACCTGCGGCGTCGGACACCTGTGCGCCTGGTTTTCCCTGGCCATGGTGCTGCTGATGGTGCTGGTGGTGGTGCTGCGCTACGGCTTCGGCATCGGCAATATCGCGCTCCAGGAGAGCCTCATTTATTTGCATGGCTCGCTGTTCATGCTGGGCGCCGCCTACGCCCTGGCCCTGGACGAGCATGTGCGGGTGGACGTGTTTTACCAGCATTTCAGCCCCCGCAAGCGGGCGCTGGTCAATGTGCTGGGCACCCTGTTTCTGCTGCTGCCGGTGTGCGCGGCGATTTTCGGGCTGAGCTTCCAGTACGTGATACGCAGCTGGGCCGGCCTGGAGCGCTCCGACAACGGCGGCCTGCCGCTGGTATTCCTGCTCAAGAGCCTGCTGCTGGCGATGCCGGCGCTGCTGACCCTGCAGGCCGTGGCGGAGTTGATCCGCCACGGCCTGACACTGGCCGGCGCCACCCCGCCGCAAGAGGCCCTTGAGGACGAGGGGGACGCATGGAGCTGATCCCCCTGATGATGTTCGTGGCCGTGGGCGTGACCCTGCTGAGCGGCTATCCGGTGGCCTTCTGCCTGGGCGGCGTGGCGCTGATGTTCGCCGCCGGCGGCCTGCTCGGCGGCAACCTGAGCCTGACCGACCTCACCTTCCTGCCCGGGCGGCTGTTCGGCATTATCGAGAACACCAGCCTGATGGCGGTGCCGCTGTTCGTGTTCATGGGCGTGATGCTGGAGAAATCACGGGTCGCCGAGCGCCTGCTGGCCAGCATGGGGCGCCTGCTGGCGGTGTTCCCCGGCGGTCTGGGCCTGGCCATCGTGCTGGTGGGCGCACTGCTGGCCGCCAGCACCGGCATCGTCGGCGCCACCGTGGTGACCATGGGGCTGCTGTCGCTACCCACCATGCTGCGCCACGGCTATAACCCGGGCCTGGCCACCGGCCTGATCTGCGCCACCGGCACCCTGGGGCAGATCATTCCGCCGTCCATCGCGCTGGTGCTGCTCGGCGACGTGCTCTCCACCGCCTACCAGGAAGCCCAGCTGCGCCAGGGTCTGTGGTCGCTGGACACGGTGTCGGTGGGGGATCTGTTCGTCGGCGCGCTGGTGCCGGGGCTGATTCTGGTGGGCATGTACCTGCTCTACGTGGTGGTGATCAGCACCCTGCGGCCGGAGCAGGCGCCGGCCATGAAACGGGAAGACGCCGACATCGAAGGCGGCGCGGAGGCGGTCTCCCTGCTGGGCGGGCTGGTGGCGCCGCTGCTGCTGATCACGGCGGTGCTGGGCTCCATCCTCACCGGCCTGGCCACGCCCACGGAAGCGGCCGGCGTGGGCGCCTTCGGGTCGCTGCTGCTGGCCGCGTTCGGCCGCCATCTGGACCGGCACATCCTGCGCGAAACGGTGCGCAGCACCACCCGCGTCACAGCCATGGTGTTCATGATTCTGATCGGCGCCAGCCTGTTTTCCCTGGTTTTCCGCGCCTTCGGCGGCGACGAGACCGTGGAACACCTGTTCGACGCCCTGCCCGGCGGCGTGCTGGGCGCCACCCTGGTGGTGATGCTGATCGTGTTTCTGCTCGGCTTTATTCTCGATTTCATGGAGATCACCTTCGTGGTGGTGCCGATCGTGGGGCCGGTGCTGCTCTCCATGGGGGTGGATCCGGTGTGGCTGGGGGTGATGATCGCGCTCAACCTGCAGACCTCGTTCCTGACCCCGCCGTTCGGCTTCGCGCTGTTCTACCTGCGCGGCGTGGCGCCGCCGGAAGTGCGCACCTCGCAGATCTATAAAGGCGTGATACCCTTTATTCTGATTCAATTGACGATGCTCGGCATCCTGGCGCTGTTCCCCGAACTGGCCACCTGGCTGCCGGGGCTTTTATATGGATAACAAGACATGACCAACGACGACATTCCTCAACCGCAGGGCACGCTGGCCCTGCAAACCATCGCCATGCCCGAGAACGCCAACTGGAATGGGGACATTTTTGGTGGCTGGCTGGTGTCGCAGATGGATCTGGCCGGCGCGGTGACCGCGCGGGCGCGCGCCAAGGGCCGGGTCGCCACGGTGGCGATCGACTCCATGGCGTTCCTGCGGCCGGTGCCGGTGGGCGCGGTGGTGAGCTGCTATACGCGGATGCAGGACATCGGCCGCAGCTCCATGCAGATTCTGGTGGAGGTGTGGATCGTCGAGGATGAGGGTGATCTGGCGAAGGTCACCGAGGGGCACTTCACGTTCGTCGCCATCGACGAGAACGGCCGCACCCGCTCGGTACCCCGGGACTGAAGCCCGAAGGGCGCCTTACGGCGCCTTCTGGTCCAACACCATGGAACGGACGTTAAGCGCGGACTGCTCGGCCACCGCGATGTACGGCATCACCGAATCCCGGAACCCGCGATAGGACTCATAGATACGGCGCGCCTGCTCGTTGCCGGCGACCAAATCCTCCACCGCTTCCTGGCTGGTTTTTTCCAGCGCCTGAAGCACCTCGTCCGGCAGGCGGCGCAGCTCAACGCCGTGCTCGTCCACCAGCTGCTTGAGTGCTTCCGCGTTGCGCGCCGTGAATTCGTCGTAGATGTGCTGGTTTTCCGCTTCGGCGGCGCTCTTGACGATGGCCTGCAGGTCTTCCGGCAGCGCGTCCCACTTCGCCTTGTTGATCATCAGCTCCAGCATGGCGCCGGGCTCCTGCCAGCCGGGGTAGTAGTAGTACTTGGCCACTTTGTGCAGGCCGAAGGTGAGATCGTTATAGGGGCCGACCCAGTCGGCGGCGTCCAGGGCGCCGGTCTGCATGGAGGTGAACACCTCGCCGCCGGGCATCTGCACCGGGGTGGCGCCGATGCGCTGCATCACTTCGCCGGCCAGGCCGGGGGCGCGGATCTTAAGCCCTTTGATGTCCTCCAGGCTGTTGATCTCCTTGCGGAACCAGCCGGCCATCTGGGTGCCGCTGTTACCGCACGGCAGCGGCTTGATGCCGAACTCCCCGTACAGCTCGTCCCACAGCGCCTGACCGCCGCCGAAGTTGACCCAGCTGTTGAGCTCCTGGGCGGTGAGGCCGAACGGCACCGCGGTGAAGAACGGCGTGGCCGGGTGCTTGCCTTTCCAGTAGTAGGAGGCGGAGTGGCCCATCTCGGCGCTGCCGTCGCGCACCGCGTCGAACACGCCCATGGCCGGCACCAGCTCACCGGCGCCGTGCACCTTGATGGTCAGGCGGCCGCCGGACATGGCGGTGACACGCTCGGCGAAGCGGTTGGCGCCGGTGCCCAGGCCCGGATAATTCTTCGGCCAGGCGGTGACCAGCTTCCACTCGCGGACTTCCTGGTCGGCGGTCTTGGCCGGGGCGTTGTCGCCGCCGGCGGCCGGCTTGTTCTCGCTTTCGTTCTGACCACAGCCGGCCAGCGCCGCGGCGCCCAGGCCGAGGCCCAGCGCGGAGACGAATTTACGACGATCCATGGAGCTCTCCCGTTGGTTTTATTGTTAGTGGGCCCTTCGGACCCTAGATCACATCAAGGCGCGCGTACTGACTCACCAGCCATTTGGTGCCGACGCCGTCGAAGTTGATTTGCAGCCGCGCGTTGGGGCCCTGGCCCTCGAAATGCAGCACCGTGCCTTCACCGAATTTGGGATGCAGGACGCGCGCCCCCAATACAATACCATTGGCGTCCTGCTGGCGCGGCCCCCCGCCACCGCCGCCCAGCGGGCGGCTGAAGCCGGCCCGGGCGCGCACCTCTTCCACCAGCTCGGCGGGGATTTCGCGCAGGAAGCGGCTGGGCGGGTTGAGCGTTTCGTTGCCGTACAGGCGACGGCTTTCCGCGTGGGTCAGGTAGAGCTCGCGCATCGCCCGGGTCAGCCCCACGTAACAGAGCCGGCGCTCCTCGGCGAGACGCACCGGGTCGTCCGAGGACATCTGGTGCGGGAACAGACCCTCTTCCAGGCCGGTGATGAACACCACCGGGAATTCCAGGCCCTTGGCGGAGTGCAGGGTCATCATCTGCACCGCGTCCTCGTGGGCGTCGGCCTGGCCTTCGCCGGATTCCAGCGCGGCGTGGTCCAGGAAGGCGCTGAGCGGATCCTCCTCGCCCTCTTCGTCACCGAACTGGCGGGTGGCGGAGACCAGCTCGCGCAGGTTGTCCAGACGCTGCTGGGCTTTCTCGCCTTTGTCCTGGCCGTGGTAATCGAGCAGACCGCTGGCGGCGATCACGTGTTCGGTGGTTTCCGCCAGCCCCAACCCTTCGGTTTCCTCCGCCAGCTTGTCCACCAGCTTGAGGAAGGCAAGCAGGGCGTTGCCGGCGCGGGCGGTGAGCAGACGCTCGTTGATCAGCGCCGCCGCGGCGTCCCACAGCGGCACGCCGCGCTGGCGGGCCAGATCACGGAGAATCTCCAGGGTCTTGGCGCCGATGCCGCGGGTGGGCGTGTTGACCACGCGCTCGAAGGCGGCGTCCGCCCGGCGGTTGTTGAGCAACCGCAGGTAGGCCAGGGCGTTTTTGATCTCGGCGCGTTCGAAGAAGCGCTGGCCGCCGTAGATGCGATAGGGGATGCCGGCCTGCAGGAAGGCCTCCTCCAGCACCCGGGACTGGGCGTTGGAGCGGTACAGCACCGCCATTTCCCGGCGCGCCATGCCCTGCTGGCCCAGGCTTTCCACCTTGCCGGCGATAAAGCGTGCTTCGTCCACCTCGTTGAACCCGGCGTAGAGACGGATCGGCTCGCCCTCGCCACCGTCGGTCCAGAGCTCCTTGCCGAGCCGGTCGCTGTTGACGCTGATCACCGCGTTGGCGGCATTCAGAATGGTACCGGTGGAGCGGTAGTTCTGTTCCAGCCGCACGATGCGGGTATCGGGGAAGTCACGGCTGAATTTATGGATGTTCTCGATCTTGGCGCCGCGCCAGCCGTAGATGGACTGGTCGTCGTCGCCGACGATGGTGGCGGCGTTGTCGTCGTTGGTGAGCAGCCGCAGCCAGGCGTACTGGATGGCGTTGGTGTCCTGGAACTCGTCCACCAGAATGTGCCGGAAGCGGCGCTGATAGTGCCCGCGCAGCTCGTCGTTGTCGCGGAACAGCTCCAGCACGCGCAGCAGCATCTCGTTGAAGTCCACCAGGCCGCCCCGGGCGCAGGCTTCCTCGTAGGCCAGATAGATTTTCTGCATGGTCTGCAGAAACAGGTCGCCGCCGGCCACATCCATATGCGCGGCGCGCAGGCCCTCGTCCTTCTGGCCGTTGATGAACCAGGTGGCCTGGCGCGCCGGCCAGCGCTGTTCGTCCAGCCCCAGCTCGCGGATCACCCGCTTGATCAGACGCTGCTGGTCGTCGGCGTCGATGATCTCGAAGTTCTGCGGCAGGCCCGCTTCCTGCCAGTGCTGGCGCAGCAGCCGGTGGGCGATGCCGTGGAAGGTGCCCACCCACATGCCGCCGGCGGGCATGTCGAGCAGCTGCTCGATGCGGCCGCGCATTTCCGCCGCCGCCTTGTTGGTGAATGTCACGGCGAGAATACCGAACGGCGACGCCTGTTCGGTGGCGATCTGCCAGGCGATACGGTGCACCAGCACCCGGGTCTTGCCCGAGCCGGCACCGGCGAGCACCAGCAGGTGCCGGTCTTCGGCGGTCACCGCGTCGCGCTGAGCCGGGTTAAGGCCTTCGATAAGGGAAGTCACATCATCCATGGCGGCGGAGTTTACCAGAACCGCCGCTTTGGCGCGGCAGGTTGTGACGCAGCCCCGGTGATCCGGTTTCCCTTCGCGGTGGGGCTGGGTAAACTGCCAAAGAAAAAGCCGGGCGTCACTTATGCCTACGGGTTCCCGATCAGTGCGCGGGAGCGACTTACTCACCGGCGCCCAAGGCTCCGAGCCTGGAATCTTTATTCGTGTCGACAGCATTCGAGTCACAACCAAGCAAGCAGCAGCAGGCCGTGACCCGCGCTCAATGCCAGCATCTCCTCTCCGGGATCAAGGGCATGAACGTACTGGAAGGTCTGGCGGTGATCGCGGCGACCTGGGCCTACTGGGAATCACCGGTGCCGCGCGCCACCTTGCTGGTGTGGGCGCTGGCCGTCTGCACGCTGATCCTGGCCCGGGTGAGCTGGCTGCTGCTGAGCCGGCCGTCGCGCAGCGGCGACCGCGTCGACCTGCGCAAAGTGTCGGTGAGCGTGGTGGCCACCGCGGTGGCGATGGGCATCGGCGGCTTTCTGTTCAACCCCACGGACACCCTGCTTTCCGAGTCGATGCTCTACGCGCAGCTCACCATGAGCAGCCTGGGCACCGGCCTGAGCATCCTGGCGCTGTCGGCGTACAGCAGCCATCTGCCCACGGTGCTCATGTACCAGATCTGTCTGCTGGCGCCGTCGTGCGTGCAGCTCCTGCTGGCCAACGATAATGAGCCGGCCCTGGCGGCCATGCTGGTGGCCACCGGCGCCTTTCTGTTCGTCGCCGCGCGCCGCATCAATCTGACCACGCACCAGGCCCTGGATCTGCAGATCAGCAACACGGCGCTGATCGACTATCTGGACCGGGCGCGGGCCAACGCGGAAGCGCTCAACGAGAAGCTCGCCGACGAGATCATGGAACGCAAGGAGGCGCGCCGGCGCCTGCAGGAGGCCAACGACCGGCTGGAGTCCATGGTCAGCGACCGCACCCGCGCCCTGGAGCAGGCCAACCGGGAATTAAGCGCCACCGGCGAGCGCCTGCAGCTGGCGCTGGACGCCAGCAACATCGGGCTCTGGGACTGGAATCTGGTCACCGGCACCAATTACCACACCAACTTCGACCGGCTGCTCGGCTACGAAAGCGAATACTTCCGTAACTTCTTCGGCGACCTGCAGCAGCTGGTCCACCCGGACGATTTTCCCGCCATCCGCCGCGCCATGATCGCCCACTTCAAGGGCGAGACCGACCGCTACCACGCCATCTACCGGCTGCGCCACGCCGAGGGCCCCTGGTGCTGGATCGAGGACGAAGGCCGGGTGGTGGACTGGAACGACAAGGGCCGCGCGCTGCGCATGATCGGCACCCGCCGGGACATCACCGCCACCCGCGAAGCCCAGGAACAACAGCGGCTGGCGGCGACGGTGTTCGAGAACGCCCCGGAAGGCATCTTCATTCTGAACCGTAACTTCCAGTTCCTGGCGGTGAACGCCCGCTTCGAACAGATCACCGGCTACCCGGAGCAGGACGTGCTCGGCCGCACCATCGCCGACACCGACCACATCGACCGCAACCGCAGCACCTACCGCGCGATTACCCTGGCGCTGCGCCGCACCGGGTTCTGGGAAGGCGAGATCAACGAACGGCGGCGCAACGGCGAGCCCTTCCCGGAATGGCTGCAGATCAGCAGCGTGCTGGACGAGAAACAACGGGTGATCCGCTATGTGGGGATGCTGTCCGATCTGACCTCGCGCAAGGAAGCCGAGGAGCGGGTGCAGTTTCTGTCCAACTACGACCGCCTCACCGGCCTGCCCAACCGGGCGCTGTTCCGCGAACGCCTGCAGCGGGCCCTGACCCTGGCGCGCCTGAACCGGGAAAAAGCGGCGCTGCTGATGATCGACCTGGACCGCTTCAAACCGATCAACGAAAGCCTCGGCCATGAAATCGGCGACCGCCTGCTCAAGCTGGCCGCGGAGCGCATCTGCCGGTGCGGCGTCAACGACGAAAACCTGGCCCGGGTGGGCGGCGACGAATTTACCCTGGTGCTGGAAAACTGCGGCGCCGAAGCGCAGATCGGCGTGCTCTGCCAGAAACTGATCAACATGATGAAAAAGCCGTTCCTGATCGACGGCCATGAACTGCTGCTGGGCGCCAGCATCGGCATCAGCGTGTTCCCCAACCCGGGCCAGGAAGCCCAGTCGATGATCAATCAGGCGGAAATGGCGGTGCATCAGGCGAAACGCAGCGGCGGCAATAATTTCCAGTTCTACCGTACCGGCATGCAGATGGCCTCGGTGGAACAGCTGGCGCTGGAGACCAGCCTGCGCAAGGCGATCTTCAAGAACGAATTCGTGGTCCACTACCAGCCAAAAATGGACCTGGCGGACAGCCGCATCTCATCGGTGGAAGCGCTGGTGCGCTGGCAGCATCCGACCATGGGCCTGCTGGCGCCGTCCGAATTCATTCCCCTGGCGGAGGAATCCGGCCTGATTTCAGCGATCGGCGAGCTGGTGCTCGAGCGCGCCTGCCGTCAGGCCCGGCAGTGGCTGGACCGGGGGCTGGGCGATATCCGAGTGTCGGTGAACCTGTCCGCCCATCAGTTCCGCAAAGGTAACCTGGCGGACGTGGTGGACCGCATCCTGGCGCTTACCGGTCTGCCGGCGGAACTGCTGGAGCTGGAGCTCACCGAAAGCCTGATCATGGAAGACATGGACCAGAACATCGCCCTGCTCGAGCGCCTGCGCGCCCGCGGCGTGGGCCTCTCCCTGGACGACTTCGGCACCGGTTACTCGTCGCTCAACTACTTGAAGCGGTTTCCGGTGGACACACTGAAGATCGACCGGACCTTCATCACCGACCTGGCGGACAACCCGGACGACGCGGCCATCACCCGGGCCATTATCGAGATGGCGCACAGCCTCACCATGAGCGTGGTGGCGGAAGGGGTGGAAACCGATCAGCACCTGAATATCCTGCGCGAAATGGGCTGCGACAGCATTCAGGGTTACCTGATCAGCCGGCCGGTGCCGGAGGACCAGCTGCACGAGATTCTCGCCCTGCAACAGCAGGCCCGCGCTGAAGACGGCCCCGCTTAGCCGCCTTTGGCGGCGATACAGGATTCAGGATACAGGTGAAAGTTTACCGCTGTGCCCTCTCCTGAATCCTGCACCCTGTATCCTGTATCGCCGCTGTAAGCGGCTATTCGTCGAGGATCGCCAGGGTCTCGGGCTTCTCGAAGAACGGCGCCAGGTGACGGCGCAACCAGGCATCCAGCAGGCCACGCTCGCGCAGCAGCCGCAGCACCGGCGGCGCGAAACGGCGGGCGTCATCCAGCAGGTCGTCGCGGGCGATGCCCACTTCGTCGATCAGGTCGCGCAGGGTGGTGTCCCGATACTTGTCGAAGAAGGCATTGATGCCGGTGTCCAGCATGGTGGCGAAATAGTCGCTGTGCCGGAACTCCCGCCAGAAGTCATAGCCGATCACGAACAGTTCCTGAATGTCCTCGCTGCTGAGCAGCTCGCGCAGCTCGGTCACCGGGCGCTCGGCGAAATCCTGCCAGGCCACCAGCACCAGTTCCCGCAGCTCGCCCAGGTTATCGTCGCTGTACAGCCAGGGGTCGGACAGCAGCGCCTCGGTGCGCTCCAGCAGCCACTCCTGCAGACGCATCTCCAGGCTGGCCCGCCAGCGCGGCGGCAACCGCCGCCCCACCAGACCCCGCAGGCTTTCCGGGATGCCCTGGTGCAGCCAGGTCTTGAGGCCCAGATGGGCGCCGCCGGCCAGCAGCGCCAGCAACACCGGGTTGCTGCTCAGCCAGCCCACGCCCCGTCGGGAGAGCGGGATTTCCAGCACCTTGTCGACCAGGGCCGCCACGGTGCGCTCGTCCACCAGCTCGCCGACCCGGCGCTCCGCCTGAATGCCGTGGTTATAGAGACGGTCCACCATCTCACCCACCAGCTCCGGAATGCCGCCGCCCAGCTCCATCTGCACCGCGTACTTGCGCACCGTGGTGCCGATCTGCTCGGCGGTCACCACCTCACCCAGGCGCACCGTGTCGGCCTGAGCCAGCAGGTCGTCCAGTTCCTGTTCCAGCCAGTCGTCCACGCGGTCCGGGTCCAGGGACTCGCTGAGATGGACGACCAGGGCCTCAAGTAAACGATTTGCCTTTTCTTGTTTATTTGCCGTCACGACATGCCTTCCTTAACCAAGGGCCACTTGCCCACTGCGCGGGCGAATGTATCATCGTTCAATGTAACAATCATCAGAGGTACTTAACCATGGCGATCAACATACTGCCCACCCGCCGGAACCTGCGCTTCAAGCTGAACCCCAGCAAAGCGCTGACCTGGCACCAGGACGGGCGCAACGTGAGCCAGTTTCTCAATACCCTGAGCCTGTTTTTCCCGGTTGGCGAACGCTTCTTTATCGACAGCGTGCGCCACTATCGCGATGTCGTCCAGGACCCGGAACTGAAGAAGGCGGTGACCGCCTTTATCGGCCAGGAAGCCATGCACGGCCGCGAGCACGAAGAGTACAACGGCTTCGTCAATGAGGCCGGCGTGCCCATCGAAGCCCAGGAGCAGCTGGTCGACAATCTGCTCAAGGCGGTGCAGAAATACACCCCGGCGTCCTTCCAGCTGGCCGGCACCGTGGCCCTGGAGCACCTCACCGCGATCCTCGCCGACGGCCTGCTCAGCCTGCCGGAGATCATGGAAGGCTCCGACGAGGGCTACCGCGCCCTGTGGAACTGGCACGCCCTGGAAGAGACCGAGCATAAAGCCGTGGCGTTCGATGTCTACCGGCTGGCGGTGGGCGGTGACGACCAGGTCGGCGCCTACGCCATGCGCAGCTTCGCGCTGGTGTTCTCCACCAGTGTGTTCTTCGCCCTGTTCCTGCCGTTCTACCTGCACAACGTGCGCGTCAGCGGCGGCCTGTTCGACGGCAAGGGCTGGCGCGCGGTAGCGCGGCACACCCTGGGCAAGAAAGGCATCTTCCGCTACACCGCCAAGGCCTGGCTGGATTGGTTCAAGCCGGGCTTCCACCCCTGGGACCACGACAACCGTGAGTTCCTGGAGCAGTTCGACGAGCTGGTGGCCCACGCTCTGGAAGAGGCGGCCTGACCGCCTCGCCCCCCTCTGACTTCCCGGATCGCGACGCGATCATTCCTCAAGCCGGCTCCCCGCCGGCTTTTTTTGCTTTGGCGAGGAGCTGGGACTGTAGGAGCGGGCTCTGCCCGCGAAAGGGAGCGAAGCTCCCGGCGGGATGCCAGGGACTTTTCTCTCCAGAAAGCCCGCACCGGGATCGGGTGGGCCCGTCCAGGACACGCCACGAGTACATCCATGTAGGCTCGGCGTTTGGCCATCCCTGGCCAAACACGGTCCTGGACGGGCCCACCCGATCCCGGCGCTCCTTGG